>JAABUN010000334.1_pt1 | contig 123055 bp, 120 predicted proteins | sample 5559311 | NCBI WGS metagenome assembly JAABUN01 (sample SAMN10711877, study PRJNA513370) | rock metagenome | isolation source: Antarctica rocks | place: Antarctica: Victoria Land, Siegfried Peak sud | reverse complement strand
GACTAGTAGCGGGCGCATGCTCTCAGTGTATGGACCGCCGGACGACCTCCAGAGGCGTGTCGCAGGTGCCCGCCGTGCTGCGGCTGCGCGTGGATGCGAGCATCTGCGCAACCGAGCCGAACACGCCCGCCCCGCACGGCGGCCTGGGCCGTTGGCCCGAGTCGCGCTACTGCTCCCGGCGGTGGCTGTTGCACAAAGCCGTCTGCGAAACGCTGCAGCGCGCTCGCGAGAGTGCAAATCCGCGTTGGCGCCGGGGTTTCAGGAGCTCGCTGGGAACCCGCGTAGCGAGCAGCACCAGCGAATGGAATGGTTCCCGTGCGACCGTCCGAGTGGCCCTTCGCACTCAAGACCGCGACGCTTGCACGAGCCGCGTTGTCTCGCAGGGCTTCAAGGGACGCTGGTCCGTCGTTCGTAGCGGCACCTCCTGGCGGATGACCAACGCAACCGTGTGAAAAGTAAGCGGAGGTCGGGTCCGTGTGACGAAAAGCGAGTGCCCGCGTCCTAAGCCCCGCCCCGCGCGACCCCGTCCGGAGGCGGAGGCGGAGGCGGAGGCGGAGGCGGTTGCCACCCTTCCTATTCCCGTGCTTGCCCAACGTTGGCGATCTTGACTGTCCGGACATTGGACAGTCAGTACGTGTCGTCGGTCCCGACGAGTACCGCCTTGACGCCGATGATGACGGCACCGGCTGCGACAGCTACTGAATGCCGCAGCATGAGACGCCTACGGTTACTTCTGGCAGCCAGCTCCTTTGCTTTGACCAGCCCTGTCCAGAGGCCGCTCGGCCGAAGGATTCGACGCGACGCTGATCGACTTGAGCAGCGCCAGCGGATAGCTTCGAGCCGAAGCCATAAGCGTCGAGGCGAAGGCGGGGTCAGATGGGACTACTCAAGCGTGACGATTCGGGTACGGACGGAGGCCGGCCAGCCGCCCGAGGCCATTCCGGCGTCGAGTACCTAGTCGAGCAGCTGCGGGAGTCGATCGTCGGCGACAAGATCAAGACGAACGCGCTCGAAGACCTCCTCAACGATCGCGCCGGGGAGGGTTGGACCTTGAACCGCGTGGTAATGGCATCCGTCAAAGGTCGCGTCGGTCCTGGCGGTACCGAAGGGCTGCTCGTGATATTCGAGCGGCCGAAGCTGTCCTAGATCCGAGAACGCCAGCACCGTGTCAAACCCTGAAGCATCGTGACGACATCCTCGAAGCGAACGTCGAGCGGCTGAAAGGGACCCGAACGGACGTAGCAGCGCGTCGGATGGCCGTCCGCAGCGACTGGAATTATGTGACGGTGATCGGGCGTCGGCAGCGGACGCCAGCGCGGCCGAAGCGTAGGGTGCGCGGCGACAACGAGAAGGTGCCCCCGCGACCGCTTGCAACGGCCCGGAAGGCGTGGCCCCAAGGAGGCATCACTCCATGAGCAAGCAGGACCGTAGTAGTCCGCGAGAACCGTGGGGGTCGCCGCCCCGCCGGCCCGAAGGCGACGGGGCGACGCTCACCAAGAGGAGCGGTCGCGTCCGCGACGATTCGCACGCGCTGGCCCCTGCCCTAGAGGGGCGGGTTCCGGGACCACTGGCCCCGAATCATCGGCACGAGGCGCGGAAGTTGTAGCCGGTGCCGCGTCCCGCTACTGGCCAAGTTGTCGAGCGCGTCGGCGCCGACGGCACCGTCTACCGCTCCCTGCGCTTCCGCGCCTACGGCAAGCGTCACCAGGTCGCTCTGGGGGCAGTGACGCGCGTCGCTGCCGACCGGGCGCTTGCGGCGGCTCTCGCCGAAGTGCAGGCCGGCGTCTGGCAACCACAGGCGTCGGCGCCAGCGCCAGCACCCCCGGAGGCGCCGGCCGCCGAGCCGAGCTTCCACGAGCTCGCTGAGCAGTGGTACCTCGAGCGCGAGCCCGAGCTCTCCCCGAACACGCGGCAGGAGTACAAGTGGCGGCTCGAGTGCCACCTGCTCCCCTTCTTCGGGGCTCACCAGTTGTCCGCGATCACCGTCGCCGAGGTCGACCGCTACAAGGCCGCCAAGCTGGGGGAGAAGCCACCGCTCGCGGCCTCGTCGATCAACAAGACGCTGCAGACCCTCGCCGCGGTCCTCGAGGTCGCTGTCGAGCGCGACCAGCTCACGCGCAACCCCGCCGCCGGCCGCCGGCGGCGGGTGCGCGCTCGGGCGCCGCGGCGGTTCTACCTCGACACCGCCGACCACATCGCCGCGCTCCTCGACGCCGCCGGCCAGATCGACGCCGACGCCCGCGACGATCGCCGCTTCGCTCGCCGGGCGCTGCTTGCCGCGCTCGTCTTCGGCGGGCTCCGCATCGGCGAGGCGCTCGACCTGCGGTGGCGTGATGTGGACCTCGCCGCGGGGCGCCTGCGCATCGTGGACGCCAAGACGCCCGCCGGCGTCCGTTACGTGCCCCTGCTGCCCGCTCTGCGCGACGAGCTCCTCTCGCACCACATGGAGTCCGCCTACACCGATCCCAACGACGTCGTCTTCGCGAACGCCCGTGGCCACCGGCAGCTACCCGAGCACGTCCGCAACCGCACGCTCGTCCGCGCGATGGCTCGAGCGAACCAGCGCCTAGGCGACGAGGGCCGCGCCCTCCTGCCCGAGGGCCTGACGCCTCACAGCCTCCGGCACACCTACATCAGCCTGCGGCTCGCGCTCGGCGACGACCTGGCCGCCGTCGCGCAGGCCGTGGGGCACGTCGACACGTCCGTCACGCACCGCGTCTACACCCACCTGATGGCCCTCGGAGACGACCAGCGCGCGCGCCTACGGGCGCTCGTGGACGGCGAATGGGCGCACATCGGGCACACGAACGCCGGCAGGGAGCCGGCGGGAGGCGAGAGCGACGATCCCGAAGACGCGGAAAGCCCCGCGTTAGCAGGGCTTCCAGGAGTGCGCCTGGCTGGATTCGAACCAGCGGCCTCTTGCTCCGGAGGCAAGCGCTCTATCCACTGAGCTACAGGCGCGCGAGGGCCAGCTTAGCCGCCCGAGCCGCCGGGGCGCGCGGCACCGCATCGCTCTAGGCTGCCGAGTCGCTCCGGCGGAACCGGGTGCGGCGTCATGCGACTGGCGATCATCTCCGACACCCACCTGCCGAAGGGATCCCGGTCGCTTCCCGACGAATGCCGGCGCCGCCTGGCCGACGCCGACGCGATCCTCCACGCGGGCGACCTGATGACCGCGTCGGTGCTCGACGAGCTGGAGGCGATCGGTCCGCCGGTGCACGCGGTCCACGGCAACGTCGACGGACCCGCGCTGCGCGCCCGCCTGCCGGAGACCCTCGAGCTGGAGTTGGTTGGTGTGCGCATCGCGATGGTCCACGACTCGGGTCCGTCGTCCGGCCGCCTGAAGCGCATGAGGACGCGCTTCCCGAGGGCGGACGTCGTCGTCTTCGGGCATTCGCACATGCCGCTCCTGGAATTGAGCGACGCCGGGCCGATCCTCCTCAATCCGGGGTCGCCCACCGAGCGCCGGCGCGCGACGACCCACACCATGGCCGTGGGGGAGCTCACGGGCGGACAGGCCCGCTTCGAGCTCGTCGCACTGGACTAACCTCGCTCGTAGACATGGATCTGTCGCTCTTGTTCGCCGGCACCGCCGGCTCGATGCCGACCGCGGGGCGGGGGCTGCCGGCCATCCTGGTCCGCGCCGGAGGCGACCAGCTGCTCTTCGACTGCGGCGAGGGCACGCAGCAGCAGTTGCTGCGGTCCGTCGGCCTCCCCGAGCTCGACGCCGTCTTCATCACCCACTTCCACCTCGACCACTGGCTCGGCCTGATCGGCATGGTCAAGACCTTCGACCTCCGAGGACGATCGACTCCGCTGACCGTCCATGGCCCGCCCGGCCTCCGCAAGCTCTTCGCCGACCTCGCGCCGATCATCGGCCGGACCAGCTACCCGCTGCGGCTCGTCGAGCTCGAGCCGCACGCCGAGATTCGCTTCGGGACCTACGTCATCGCGGCGTTTCCGGTCGAGCACCGCGTCCGCGCCTACGGCTACGCGCTCATCGAGGACGAGCGCCCGGGCCGCTTCGACGCCCGGGCGGCGCTCGACCTGGGCGTGCGTCCCGGTCCCGACTTCGGGCGGTTGCAGGCCGGCGAGACGGTGGATGGCGTCCGGCCCGAGCAGGTCCTCGGCGAGGCACGCAGGGGACGCCGGGTGGTCATCTCGGGCGACACCGCGCCATGCCAGGCGGTCGAGGTCTACGCGCACCGAGCCGACCTGCTCGTCCACGAGGCGACCTTCATGGAGGATGAGCGGGCCCGGGCGCGGCAGACGTCGCACTCCACCGCCCGCCAGGCCGCCGAACTGGCCGAGGAGGCCGAGGTGCGCCTGCTCGCGCTGACGCATCTGTCGACGCGCTACTTCCCGCGCGACGTCCGTCACGAAGCCCGCCAGGCGTTCGATCACACCGTCGTTCCGCGTGACTTCGACTCGATCTCGATTCCCTTTCCCGAGAAGGGCAGCCCGGAGCTGGTGAAGCTCGGCCGCGACGCCGATCACACCGCCGCCGTCTCCTGAGGAGTCCGTCGGAGCCCGCTGCTAAGTTCGCTTCAGACGCGCCTTTAACCCGGTCCCGTGAGGCCAGGAAGGACTGCTTTGCCCGCTGAACCCAGGGTCGTCCTCGACGCGGACGACATCCGCCGCACGCTCGTGCGCATCGCCCACGAGATCGTCGAGCGCAATCCCGAGCGTGACGTCGCGCTGGTCGGGATCCACCGCCGTGGCGCCCATCTCGCCAGCCGCCTGCAGGGCCTGATCGCCGGAGTGGTCGGGGCTGACATCCCGCTCGGCTCGATCGACATCGCCTTCTACCGCGACGACATCGCCACGCGGGAGGCCCCGGAGGTGCGCGCCTCGCACCTGCCGTTCCGGCTCGAGGACCACACCATCGTGCTCGTCGACGACGTCCTCTACACCGGCCGCACGGTGCGCTCGGCCATCGAAGCGCTGTTCGACTACGGACGCCCGGCCCGGGTGCAGCTCGCGGTGCTCGCCGATCGTGGCCACCGGGAGCTGCCGATCCGGCCCGACTACGTCGGCAAGAACCTCCCGACCGCGCGCCCGGAGCGGGTCAACGTGCGCGTCGCCGAGCTCGACGACTTCGATGAAGTGAGCATCACGACCCTGACGGGAGCGACGGCATGAGGCACCTGCTGTCCATCGAGGACCTCGAGCGCACGGACATCGAGCGGATCCTCGATCGCGCGCGCTCCTTCACCGAGGTCTCCGAGCGGGAGATCAAGAAGGTCCCGGCCCTGCGCGGCCGCCGCGTCATCAACCTGTTCTACGAGGCGTCCACGCGGACCCGGTCGTCCTTCGAGCTGGCGGCCAAGACCCTGTCGGCCGAGGTGATCAACTTCGCCTCGTCGGGCTCCTCGGTGGAGAAGGGCGAGTCCTTCAAGGACACGGTGCAGACGCTGTCGGCCTACCAGCCGGACCTGATCGTGGTCCGCACCCCGCACGTGGGCGCCGCCGAGCTGGTCGCCCGCTGGAGCACCGCCGCGGTGGTCAATGCGGGCGACGGCAAGCACGAGCACCCGACCCAGGCCCTGCTCGATGTCCACACGCTGCGCGAGCGGCTCGGCTCGCTCGACGGGCTCGAGATCTGGGTGGTCGGAGACGTCCTGCACTCGCGGGTGGCGCGCTCGAACATCCTCGCCTTCACCCGCATGGGCGCGCGGGTCACGGTATGCGGGCCCCCGACCCTGATCCCGCGCGGCGTCGAGGCGCTCGGATGCCGCGTCGAGCACTCGCTCGACGGACTGGCCGGCGCCGACGTCGTCTACGCCCTGCGCATGCAGCAGGAGCGGATGACCGACTCGTTCGTCCCCAGCCTGCGCGAGTACGCCAGCTGCTTCCAGATCAACGGCCAGCGACTCGGCGCCCGTCAGGTGCTGATGCATCCCGGACCGATAAACCGCGGCGTCGAGCTGTCGGCCGAGGTGATCGACTCACCGCAGGCGGTGATCGGCCAGCAGGTCGCCGCCGGCGTGGTGGTCCGCATGGCGGTCCTCTACGAGCTCCTCGCCGGTCGCGCCGCCGGCGCGCCGGACCCAGCCGCCGCCGCTCCGACCCCGCAGCTGGCATGAGCGTGCTCGACTGCCGTCCCGGCACACCCGCCGACGTGCTGATCGCCGACGTCCACGTACTCGACCCCCGCACCGGGATCGACGCGCGCCACGACGTCCTCATCCGCGAGGGCCGCATCGCCGAGCTGAGCGCTCCCGGCGCCGGCGTCGCGCCGGCGGGCGCCGAGCGCTTCGACGGCGCCGGGCGCCACCTGCTCCCGGGCTTCGTCGATCCCCACGTGCACCTGCGGACTCCCGGCCAGGAGCACAAGGAGGACCTCGACTCCGGGACGCGCGCCGCCGCCGCCGGCGGCTACGTCGCCGTGGTGGCGATGCCGAACACCAGCCCGACCGTCGACTCCGCCTCCGTCCTGCTGTCGCTGCGCGAGACCGCTCGGCGCGAGGCCCGCGTGCCGGTCGGCTTCATGGCCGCGGTCACCCGCGGGCTCGACGGCGAGGCGCTGACCGAGATGGCCGAGCTGCGCGCGTGCGGCGCGCTCGGCTTCACCGACGATGGCCGCCCGGTGCACCGGGCGGCCATGCTGCGCATGGCTCTCCAGTACCAGCGCCTGTGCGGCGGCCTGCTGGCCCTGCACGAGGAGGACCCGTCGCTGTCGGGCCAGGGCGTCATGCACGAGGGAGAGGTGTCGGCCCGCCTCGGGCTCGCCGGCATCCCGTCGATCTCCGAATCCACGATGATCGCCCGCGATGCCGCCATCGCGCGGTACGAAGGAGGACGCATCCACATCCAGCACCTCTCGGCCCGCGAGTCGGTCGAGGCCGTCGCGGAGGCCCGGGCTCGCGGAGTCCGGATCTCCTGCGAGGCGTCGCCGCATCACCTCACGCTCACGCACGAGGCGCTGCTCGACTCGCTCGACACCCGGCTGAAGATGAACCCGCCGCTGCGCACCGAGGACGACCGCCTCGCGCTGATCGAGGGACTGCGCGATGGCACGATCGACTGCATCGCCACCGACCACGCTCCTCACGCCCGTGAGGAGAAGGAGGTGCCGTTCGAGATGGCGCCGATGGGGACCACCGGTCTCGAGACCGCCTTCGGCGTGCTCTACACCGACCTCGTGCGCCCCGGCGTCCTGCCGCTCTCGCTGGTGGTCGACAAGCTGAGCTCCGGCGCGGCGCTCGTCGGCCTGCCGGTGCCACGCATCGAGCCGGGCAGCGAGGCGAACGTCACCCTGATCGACCTCGAACGCGAGTGGGAAGTCGGCGAGTCCGGCTACGAGAGCCGCTCGCAGAACTCATGCTTCGACGGTCGTCGCCTGCGCGGCCGGGTGCTGGCCACCGTCGCCGCCGGCTGCGTCGCCTACCGCGAGCGCTCCTTCGCGCTGTCGGCCGCATGAGCGCCTACGTTCTGCTCGAGGACGGCGCCCGCTTCGACGGCGAGGCAGTCGGCGCCGCCGGCCCCGTCACCGGCGAGGTCGTCTTCACCACCGGTATGTCGGGCTATCAGGAGGCGATGACCGACCCGTCCTTCCACGCACAGGTCATCGTCTTCACTTATCCGCACATCGGAAATTACGGGGTCTCCGCCGAGGGGATGGAGTCCGACCGCATCCACGCCGCCGCCGCGATCATGCGCGAGGCGGTGAACGTCGAAGACGCTCCGGGCGCTGAGAGCGGATGGCTCGACTGGCTGGAGAACTGCGGAATCCCCGCCATCACCGGCGTCGACACGCGTGCCCTGGTGCGCCACATCCGCGACGCCGGCGCGATGCGCGGGGGGATCTTCGGAGCCGAGGTGCCCGAAAACGAGGCGCTGGAGCGCATCCACGGCGAGCCGTCGATGGCCGGCCGCGACCTCGCCCGCGAGGTCACCGTGTCCGAGCCGATGGTGGTCCCGGGTCACGGCGACGGCCCGCGCATCGTGGCGATCGACACCGGGATCAAGACCTCGATCGTCCGCAACTTCGTCTCCCGCGGCGCCACGCTGGAGCTCTATCCCTGCACCACCCCGGCGCAGGAGCTGCTCGACCGCGATCCCGACGGCTTCTTCCTGGTCCCGGGCCCCGGGGATCCCGCCGCGCTGGACTACGTGGTCGACACCATCCGCGCTCTCCTGGGGCGCAAGCCGGTGTTCGGCATCTGCCTCGGGCACCAGCTGCTGTCCCGAGCGGTCGGGCTCGAGACCTTCAAATTGCCGTTCGGGCACCGTGGCTCCAACCACCCGGTGAAGGACCTGCGCTCGGGCAGCATCGCGATCACCTCCCAGAACCACGGCTTCGCGGTCGTCGGGCCCGGCGGTCAGCATCGCCTGGAGACCGACGAGGCTGTCCGCTGGGATACCGACTACGGAGCGGCCGAGCTCACCCGGCTCAACCTCTACGACCGCACGGTGGAGGGGATACGCCTGCTCGACATCCCCGCCGGCTGCGTCCAGTACCACCCGGAGGCGGGTCCGGGCCCCAACGACTCCCTGCCGCTGTTCGACGACTTCGTCAAGGAGATGACCGGACATGCCTAGGCGCGACGACCTGCACAAGATCCTCGTGCTCGGCTCCGGGCCGATCGTCATCGGCCAGGCGGCCGAGTTCGACTACTCGGGCGCCCAGGCCTGCAAGGTGCTGCTGGAGGAGGGCTACGAGGTCGTCCTCGTCAACTCCAACCCGGCGACGATCATGACCGACCCGGAGTTCGCGACGCGGACCTACGTCGAGCCGCTGCTGCCGAGCTACGTCGCCCAGGTGATCGAGCGCGAGCGTCCCGACGCCCTGCTGCCGACCCTCGGCGGCCAGACCGCGCTCAACCTCGCCAAGACCCTGTCGGAGGATGGCACCCTCGAGCGCTACGGCGTCGAGCTGATCGGCGCCGACTACGACGCCATCAACCGGGCGGAGGATCGCGAGCTCTTCGACGCCACGATGCAGGCGGCGGGGCTGCGCACGGCGCGCAACGCCATCGTGACTTCGATCGAGCAGGCGGCCTCCGCGCTGGAGGCCTTCGGCCTGCCGCTGATCGTGCGTCCCGCCTTCACGCTGGGCGGACGCGGGGGAGGCATCGCCCGCAGCCTCGAGGAGTTCGAGCAGATCGTGGCCACCGGCCTCGCGGCCTCCCCGATCGGTCAGGTCCTCGTCGACGAGTCGGTGCTCGGCTGGGGCGAGTACGAGCTCGAGGTGATGCGCGACCACGCGGACAACGTCGTGGTGGTCTGCTCGATCGAGAACATCGACCCGATGGGCGTGCACACCGGCGACTCGGTGACAGTCGCCCCGCAGCAGACGCTGACCGACCGCCAGTACCAGAAGCTGCGCGACCAGGCCATCGCCGTCATCCGCGCGGTGGGAGTCGAGACCGGCGGATCCAACGTCCAGTTCGCCGTCAACCCGGCCACGGACGAGATCATCGTGATCGAGATGAACCCGCGAGTGTCGCGCTCGTCGGCGCTCGCCTCCAAGGCGACCGGCTTCCCGATCGCCAAGATCGCCGCCCGCCTCGCGGTCGGCTACCGCCTCGACGAGATCGACAACGACATCACGCGCCGCACTCCGGCCTCGTTCGAGCCGACGATCGACTACGTGGTGGTCAAGTGGCCGCGCTTCGCGTTCGAGAAGTTCGCCGGAGTCGACGCCCGGCTCTCGACCCACATGAAGTCGGTCGGCGAGGCGATGGCCATCGGACGCACCTTCCGGCAGGCGTTCGCCAAGGCGCTGCGCTCCCGCGAGCTCGATGCCGAGCCACGCCTGGACGGGACGACCGAGGAGCTGGTGGAGACCCTGTCGTCGCCCGGCGCCGACCGCTTCGACGTGATCCTCGAGCTGTTCCGGCGAGGAGTCGAGCCCGAGGAGGTCCACGCCCGGACGTCGGTCGACTTCTGGTACCTGCGCGAGCTCCGCGAGCTGGCCCGCAACCCCGACGGCGATCGGGCCGGACTCGTACGCACCTACAACGCGGTCGACACCTGCGCCGCTGAGTTCGAGGCCGAGACGCCGTACTACTACTCGGCGTGGGAGCGGCTCGCCCGCAACGGCGCCCCCGCCAACGAGGTCCGGCGCGGGGATCGACCGAGCGTGATGATCCTCGGTTCCGGGCCCAACCGGATCGGCCAGGGGATCGAGTTCGACTACTGCTGCGTCCACGCCGCCATGACGGTGCGCGCCTCGGGTCGCGACGCGGTGATGGTCAACTGCAACCCCGAGACGGTCTCGACCGACTACGACACCTCCGACCGCTTGTACTTCGAGCCGCTCACGCTCGACGACGTGCTCGGCATCGTCGAGGTCGAGCGCCCCGAGGGTCTCATCGTCCAGTTCGGCGGTCAGACGCCGCTCAAGCTGGCCGCCGGCCTCGTCGACGCGGGCGTCCCGCTGCTCGGCACCCAGCCCGACGCCATCGACCTCGCCGAGAACCGCGGCCGCTTCGGCGCGCTGCTCGAGAAGCTCGGCCTCAAGGCTCCCGCCTTCGCCACCGCCCACTCGGGCGCCGAAGCGCTGAAGGCGGCCCCGACGGTCGGCTTCCCGCTGCTGGTGCGTCCGAGCTACGTGCTCGGCGGCCGTGCGATGGAGATCGTCTACTCGACGGAGCAGCTCGAGGACTACCTGGTCCGCGTCGCCCCGAACGGGGGCGTGGGGGCGCAGGCGATCTTTCTCGACCGCTTTCTCGAGAACGCCATCGAGGTCGACGTCGACGCCATCTGCGACGGCGAGGACGTGTGGCTCGGCGGGATCATGCAGCACGTCGAGGAGGCCGGCATCCACTCCGGCGACTCCGCGTGCGTGCTCCCGCCGCACTCCCTCGGCGGAGACATGCTGGTGGAGGTCCGCGAGGCCACCCGCCGGCTGGCTCTGGCCCTCGGCGTGGTCGGCCTCATCAACGTCCAATACGCGGTGCTCGGCGACGACCTATACGTCATCGAAGCCAATCCGCGGGCGTCGCGCACCGTCCCGTTCGTCTCCAAGGCGACCGGCCAGCCGCTGGCCAAGCTCGCCTGCCGCGTGATGCTCGGCGAGCGGCTCGCCGACATGAACCTGCCCTTCGAGCCGGAAGGAGATCACGTGTCGGTCAAGGAGGCGGTGCTGCCGTTCGACCGCTTCTCCGGCGCCGACGCGCTGCTCGGGCCCGAGATGCGCTCCACCGGCGAGGTGATGGGCGTCGCCGGTGACTTCCCGACCGCCTTCGCCAAGGCACAGGCCGCGGCCGGTGTGCGGCTGCCGACCGAGGGCACCGTGTTCCTGACCGTCACCGACGTCGACAAGCCGGGAGTGGTCGGGATCGCCACCCAGCTGCACGACCTCGGCTTCCGCATCGTCGCGACCCGTGGGACCGCCGCGTCGATCTCGCGGATGGGCATCCCGGTGGAGCGGCTCGGCAAGATCGCCGACGGCTCGCCGCACGTGGTCGACTGGATCGAGCGCGGAGATGTCGACCTGGTGATCAACACGCCGACCGGCACCGCGGCGCGAGCCGACGGCTACGAGATCCGGCGCGCGGCCATCGCCGGGGGCATCCCGTGCATCACCACCATCGCCGGCGGGATGGCGGCGGCCCGGGCGATCGCCGTGGCACGGACCACGCCGCCCGCGGTGACCTCGCTGCAGGAGCTCCACCGGCCGGGCCGCGCCGAGGCGCCGGTCGGGCTGACATGAGGCGGCCGCGCCTCGCGCGCAGATGACGGCCCCGACCCGGCGGCCTCCGCTCGCCGTGCGGGCGCTCTTCGCGCTTCCGCCGGAGCGCGCGCACTCCGCCGCGATGGCCGGGCTGAGAGCGGCCATGCCGGCACCGGCGGCCAGGGACGCGGTCGCGCGGCGCCTGCGCCCACGTGACTCGGCCCTCCGGGTCGAGGCGCTGGGATTGTCCTTCGTCAGCCCGATCGGGCTGGCGGCGGGCTTCGACAAGGACGCTCGGGCCTTCCGCCAGCTGGCGGCGCTCGGGTTCGGCTTCGTGGAGGTCGGGACGCTGACGGCGCGTCCGCAGCCCGGCAACGCCAAGCCGCGACTGTTCCGGCTGCCGCAGGACTCGGCGCTGGTCAACCGCCTCGGATTCAACAACTCCGGCGCGACCGCCGCTCGGCCGCGGCTGGCTTCCCGTCGCGACGAGGACGGCGTGGTCGGCGTCAACGTCGGCAAGACGAAGGCGGTCGCCAACGCCGATGCCGTGGCGGACTACGAGCGCAGCGTCAGCCTGCTCGCGCCGCTGGCCGACTACCTCGTCGTCAACGTCTCCTCGCCCAACACGCCCGGCCTGCGGGCGCTGCAGGACGCCGACGAGCTGCGTCCGCTCCTGGCGGCGGTGCAGTCCGCCGCCCGTCGATCGCGACCCGACCGGCCACCCCCCGTCCTGGTCAAGATCGCCCCGGATCTCACCGACGAGCACCTAGATGCCATCGCCGACCTCGCGCTGGAGCTCGGCCTCGATGGCATCGTGGCCACCAACACCACGATCGGGCGTCAGGGGCTGGCCAGTCCGCCGGCGCTCGTCGCCGCGGCAGGGGATGGAGGGCTCTCGGGTGCCCCGCTTGCCGCTCGCTCCGAACGAGTGCTCGAGCGCCTGTATGGACGAGTCGGGACGCGCCTGGTGCTCGTGTCGGCCGGCGGCGTGATGGACGCCGACGACGCGTGGGGGCGCATCCGGGCGGGAGCCACGCTGGTGCAGCTCTACACGGGCTTCGTCTACGGCGGCCCGCTCGCTCCAGCGCGGATCGCCCGCGGAGTGGCTCGGCGCGCCCGGGCGGCCGGGTTCACAACGGTCCAGCAAGCGGTCGGCTCGGGCTCCTAGCGCTCACGCGATCAGGAGGCCGAGACCCGTGCGGAGCACGGATGAGAAGCCGCGCGGAAGGCCGCGGCGCCAGTGCAGAGGTCCGATTCGATAAGTCCGCAAAGAGCGGGCTAAAAGCGCATAAGACCTCGCCCCCCGAGGTCAGGTCCCTTTCACCATAGGAATAAAAACCCTGCAAACGCGCATGGGACCGTCAAGCGGTCTGCACAGTCCTGAACCTCAAGTCGACGTCCAGGTGAATTGGCCCGGTGGCGTTCCCGAGTCGGTGTCGGCGATGTAGACTCGCCGTCCATGCCGACCGCCACGAAGCCGCCGACCAAGCCCGCCGTGGCAGCTCCCGAGCGCTCCCTCGTTCAGAGGATGGACGCCCTCCAGCGCGCCAACGAGATTCGCACGCGGCGCGCGCAGCTCAAGCGCGACCTCAAGGGCGGCCGCGTGAGCATCCACGACCTCCTGCTCGACCCGCCGGAGTTCGTCGAGACGGCCAAGGTCTTCGACATGCTGCTCGCGGTCCCCAAGTACGGCCGCGTGAAGGTCAACAAGGTCCTCGTGCAGTGCCGGATCTCGCCGAGCAAGACGATCGGCGGGCTCTCGCAGCGCCAGCGCACCGAGCTCGTCTCGATGCTGCGCCGCTAGACCCGCAGGCGTGTGTCACTCGTCTTCGTGATCACCGGCCCCTCGGGAGTCGGTAAGGGAACCCTGATCCGCGGCCTGCGCGAGCGGGTGCCCGAGCTCGAGCTGTCGGTCTCGGCGACCACGCGAGCGCCACGGCTCGGCGAGATCGACGGGGTCGACTACGTGTTCCTCGACCAGGAGGAGTTCGAGCGCCGGGTGCAGGAAGGCGACTTCGTCGAGCACGCCCGTTACTCCGGCAATCGCTACGGCACCCTCCGCTCCGAGCTCGAGCGGCGGATGGCCGCCGGCCGCCCCGTGGTGCTCGAGATCGAGGTCCAGGGGGCGCGGCAGGTCAGGGCGGCGATGCCCGAAGCCGTCCAGGTCTTCATCGCCCCGCCCGGCGAGTCGGCGCTCAGGACCCGTCTCGTGACCCGCGGGACCGACTCCGCCGAAGCGGTCGCCGCGCGGCTGAGCACGGCACGGGGGGAACTGGAGGCCCAGGCGGAGTTCGCCCACGTGGTGGTCAACGACCGCCTCGAGGACGCGATCTCCGAGCTGGAGTCCGTCGTGCGCTCCTCGCTCGCCGAGAATCCCGCCGCAGACCGCTAGAATTCACGGTTCGCAGCACCCGACCGAAGACCTAGGGGCCCCGTCTTGATCTCACCGCGCGTCGACAAGCTGCTCGAGCACGCCGATTCTCCGTACGCCAGCGTGATCATCGCCGCCAAGCGCGCGCGCCAGATCAACTCGTACTACCACAACCTCGGCGAGGGCACCTTCGAGGAGTTTCCCCCGCCGATGATCGAGACCGGCTCCAAGAACTACCTGACCATCGCGCTCGAGGAAGTCGCGCACGGCAAGGTGCGCCACCACTACCGCTGACGCGGTCGGGCGGCGGGCCATCATGGCGCGCATCCTCCTGGGCGTCACGGGCGGGATCGCCGCCTACAAGGCGCTCGAGTTCGCCCGGCTGGCTATCAAGGCCGGGCACGCGCTTCGCGTCATCCAGACCGAGGCGTCGACCCGATTCGTCGGCTCGCAGTCCTTCGCCGGCATCACCGGGGGTCCGGTGCTGACCACCGAGTGGGAGCCGGACGCGCTGCGCGGAGCCTTTCCCGGTGACCCGCCGGCGTCGCACGCCCCGCTGTCGCACCTGGCGCTGGTCGAGGCCGCCGATCTTCTCCTGATCGCCCCGGCGTCCGCCAACACGGTCGCCAAGTTGGCGGCCGGGATCAGCGACAACCTCCTGACCGCCGCCGCGCTCGCCTCCCGGCGCCCCGTCCTCGTCGCCCCGGCCATGAACGACGCGATGTACGAGCATCCGGCGACGCAGGCCAACCTCCGCATCCTTCGCGAGCGAGGCGTCACCGTCCTCGATCCGGGCACCGGCGCGCTGGGGTCGCTCGGCGAATGGGGGCTCGGACGCCTGCCCGAGCCGGCCGAGCTGCTGGCCGCGGTCGAGCGGCGACTGACGGACAGCGCAATGTCCGCGGGCATCGTCGTCGACCCGCGCGTGAATGGCGTGCACGCTCCGGGCGGCCGCGATCTCGCCGGGATCCGCGTGCTGGTCACCGCGGGCGGGACGCGAGAGCCGATCGACGCGGTTCGCTACGTCGGCAACCGGTCCTCCGGGCGCATGGGGTGGGCGGTGGCCGACGAGGCGGCGGCGCGCGGCGCCGAGGTGACTGTGGTCGCGGCGGGCGTCGCCCTGGCGCCCACGTCGGGCATCACCTATGTGGAAGTGGAGACCGCGCGAGAGCTGGCCGAGGCCAGCCGCGCGGCCTTCGAGCGCTCCGACGTGCTGGTGATGGCCGCGGCGGTCGCCGACTTCCGTCCGGCGCGGGTCCACGCGGGCAAGCTCAAGAAGGACGTCACCGGCGAGATGCTGACCGTCGACCTCGAGCGCACCGAGGACGTGCTGGCCGACCTGTCTTCCCGCCGTCGGCCGGGACAGGTGCTCGTGGGCTTCGCCGCCGAGCACGGCGACGGAGCCGTCGAATCGGGCCGCGGGAAGCTGTTGCGCAAGGGCCTCGACGCGGTCGTCGTCAACGACGTCTCGCAGCCCGGGATCGGCTTCGACGCGACTGACAACGAGGTGACCATCGTCCGGCGCGGCGACGAGGTCCACGTGCCCCGCGCCGGCAAGCGCGAGGTGGCACGGCGGATCCTCGACACCGTGCTCGAGGTGCGCGACCGAGCCGTCAGCCGCCCCGTCGGCTGACCCGCACGCGAGCGCGCCGGCACGGCGCCAGCGGTCCGGATCCGCCCGCGCCAACGGTTCTCCGCCGCTGCCGGCGGGCGTACAATCGGTCGGCATGGATGATGTGTACGACCTGTTCCAGCGCGGAACGGCGTTGCTGGAGGCCGGGGACTTCAACCAGGCCATCGTCCCGCTCCAGAAGGCGCGCAAGCTCGAGCCGGACAAGACCTCGATCCGCGAGGCGCTCGGGCGGGCCTATTTCCGCGCGCGGCGCTTCGACGACGCGCGTCACGAGTTCGAGCGGGTCGTCGACCTCGCGCCCACCAACGACTACGCGCTGTTCTGCCTCGGCCGGGCGCTGCTCGTGCTGGGCAGGGCGCCCGAGGCGCGCCGGCCGCTCGCCCTCGCCGCCCGCATGCGACCGGATCGCAGCGACTACCGGATCTACCGCGACAGGGCCCGGGCGGCCACCCGGAGCGACTGATCCGAGCCGTCCGCGACGCGCGTTTCGGACCCTCGGAGAGGCGCCGCACTGCTACAGTGAATCCGAGCTTTCGCGGCCCGGGGCCGTCTTCGGAAAGCGGGCGCCAAGCCCGCTTTTTTCGTTGAAAGGGAGGTCAGATGAGCGCGATACAAGCCGAGATAGAGGCAGAACTGGCCCAAGCGGAGCCTCAAGTCGAGGTGCTGCTGGCGGAGCTGGTCGGCGGCGGTGTCGTGCGGTTGTTCATCGACCATCCCGACGGAGTCTCGCTCGCGCTCTGCGAGCGGGTCACCAATCATCTCGTGTCGGTGCGGGAGCGCTACGCGCTCGAGGTGTCATCGCCGGGAGTCGAGCGCCCGCTCTCCAAGCCGGAGCACTTCCGGCGCTTCGTAGGCAAGCGCGCCCGCGTGCGCACTCGCGGCGCCCACGAGGGGCGCCGGTCGTTCAGCGGCGAGCTGCTGGGAGCGACCGATTCCGAGGTCACCGTGGCCGCCGACACAGGCGTGGTGTCCATTGCCTACGCCGACATCCATCGTTCGAATTTGCTGGGGGACTGACATGTCGCAAGAGATAGTCGATGCCGTGAAGGTCCTCGGTCGAGAGAAGGGCATCCCCGAGGACAAGCTCATGGAGGCTCTCGAGGACGCGCTCCTGTCGGCCTACAAGAAGCAGCCCGGAGCCGCCCGATATGCGCGCGTGATCATGGATCGCGAGATGGGCGAGTTCCGCGTCGAGCAGCTGATCCTGCCCGTCGAGCTCGAGGACGAGCTGCTCGACGAGGTCGAGGAGGAGGCCTCGGTGGACGAGATGGGCCGCCGCGTCGATCCCGAGACCGGCGAGGTGATCATCCCCGAGGCGCCCGAGATCCCGCTGGAGCGCCTGCTTCAGCACATGGACGTCATCGAGACCCAGGACGTCACTCCGGACGACTTCGGCCGCATCGCCGCGCAGACCGCCAAGCAGGTCATCCTGCAGCGCATCCGCGAGGCCGAGCGCGACATGATGTTCGACGAGTACCAGGACCGCGTGACCGAGCTGATCACCGGCATCGTCCAGCAGACCGACTCGCGCTACACGCTCGTGCAGCTGCGGGAGCGCGTCGAGGCGCTGCTGCCCAAGTCCGAGCAGGTCGAGGGCGAGCGCTACGACCACGGCCAGCGCATCAAGGCCGTCATCAAGGAGGTCTCCTCATCGACTCGCGGACCGAGCATCATCGTCTCCAGGCGTGATCCCGAGCTGATCAAGAAGCTCTTCGAGCTGGAGGTCCCGGAGATCGCCGACGGCCTGGTGGAGATCACCAACGTCGCCCGCGAGCCCGGCTACCGCTCGAAGATCGCGGTCATCTCCCACGCCGACGGCGTCGACCCGGTCGGCGCCTGCGTCGGCCCGCGCGGCAGCCGCGTGCGCATGGTCGTGTCCGAGCTGCGCGGCGAGAAGATCGACATCATCCCGTACAACGAGGAGCCCGCGCGCTTCGTCGCCAAGGCGCTCTCGCCCGCTCGAGTTCGAGAGGTGCTGGTCGACGACACGAACCGTCAGGCGACCGTCATCGTGCCGGACGACCAGCAGTCGCTGGCGATCGGCCGCGAGGGCCAGAACGCCCGTCTGGCAGCCCGCCTCACCGGTTGGCGGATCGACATCCGCTCTGAGACCGAATTCGCCTCCGAGCAGACCGAGTCGGGCTACGAGGAGGAAGAGGAGCTGGGCGGCCACTGCGCGGCGATGCGCCCGAGCGGACGGCGCTGCCCCAACGCGGCCCTGCCGGGCTCGCGCTACTGCGGCCTGCCCGCCCATCAGGCGCTGGAGCACAAGGACACCGATGTGGTGGAGGCCGGTCGCCGATAGCCGGCGAACCCGGACCGCAGCGTCGCTGCGTCGGTTGCGGGGTTTCCGCACCGCGTGCGGCGTTGCGGCGCTTCGCTACCGTAGAGGGTCAGATGTTGCCCGATCCCGGCGCAGTGCTGCCGGGTCGCGGGGCGTGGCTTCATGAGGCGAGCCAGTGCTGGGAGCAGGCGGTCCACCGCCGTGCCTTCCACCGCGCATTTCGCGCGCCCGTGTCAATTTCTCAGGAGACCGTAGACTTAATTCACACATGGCCAAGAAGCGCGTCCACGAGCTAGCCAAGCAGTACGACATGCCCTCCTCGGAGGTGCTGAAGCTCCTCACGGCCGCGGGCATCCCGGTCAAGGTGGCCGCCTCGGCGGTCGACGAGGAAGCCGCTGATCGTGCGCTGACCGGCAAGCCGCAGCTCCCGGCCAGCAACGGCACGAAGACCACCGAGGCCCCGGCACCCCGTCCCGGCCAGCCGATCGGCCCCCTGGGTCGCGGTCCCCTGCCGCCTCCTCCGCCGGCCAAGCCGGCGAAAGATGCCAAGGACGACTCGGCACCTCGCCGTCCCACGCGCTCCTCGCTGCAGGGCGAGCGCGCGCCCGGCGTGCAGGGTGGCGTCCGGCGCGTGGTCATCGACTCGCAGGCCGCCCGGCGCCCCAGCGGCCCCGGTGGTGGTCCCGGACGCCCCGGTGGTCCCGGAGGCGGTCCCGGCGGTCCGGCGCCCGGCCAGCAGCGCCGTGCCCGCGGACGCGGCAGTCGCCGTGCTCGCCGTCAGCTCTACGAAGCCCAGCAGGAAGCGGCCGCGGCCGCCGGTCCCGCGCCCGAGCGGGCGCCGGACACCGTCCGCGTCAACTCCGGCTCGACCGTCAAGGACGTCGCGGAGTACCTGCGCGTCCCGGTGCCCGAGATCATCAAGAAGCTGATGAGCCTCGGCGAGATGGCGACCCTGACCAAGACGCTGTCCGACGACGCGCTGCATCTCCTCGCCGAGGAGTTCGACAAGAAGATCGAGATCGTCCACGCCGCCGACGACGCCCAGGCCGATCCGGTGTTCGATGACGCCGACGAGGACCTCGAGTTCCGCTCGCCGGTGGTCACGATCATGGGTCACGTCGACCACGGCAAGACGTCGTTGCTCGACGCCATCCGCCACACCGATGTCACCGGCGGCGAGGCCGGCGGCATCACCCAGCACATCGGCGCCTACCAGGTCCATCACAACGAGAAGGTCATCACCTTCCTGGACACCCCGGGACACGAGGCGTTCACCGCCATGCGTGCCCGTGGCGCCCAGGTCACCGACATCGCGGTGATCGTGGTGGCGGCCGACGACGGCGTGCGGCCGCAGACGCGTGAGGCCGTCGACCATGCCCGGGCGGCTGACGTCCCGATCCTGGTCGCCGTCAACAAGGTCGACAAGGAGGGCGCGCAGCCCGACCGGGTGCGCACCGAGATGACCCAGCTCGGCCTGCAGCCCGAGGAGTGGGGCGGAGACGTCATGTTCGTCGACGTGTCGGCCAAGACCCGCCAGGGTCTCGACGACCTCCTCGAGGGACTGCTGCTCACCGCCGAGGTCGAGGAGATCCGATCCAACCCGAACGCCACGGCGTCGGGCGTGGTCATCGAGTCCAAGCTCGACCCGGGCCGCGGCGCGGTGGTCACCGTGCTCGTCCAGCGCGGGACCATGCGGGTCGGAGACGCCCTCGCGGCCGGTTCCCACTGGGGACGCGTGCGGGCGATGCACGACTACCTGGGTCGCAAGGTCAAGGAGGCGCTGCCGAGTGAGCCCGTCGAGCTGCTGGGCTTCGACTCCGTGCCCGAGGCGGGCGAGTTCGTGCAGGTCGTCGAAAACGACCGCAAGGCACGCGACATGGCGCGCGACCGGTCCAACCGCCTCAAGACCGAGGCGATGGCCCGTCGCTCCGCCCGTGCGCGCGTCTCGCTGACGACGATCTTCGACGAGCAGCGCGACCAGGCGATCAAGCAGCTCAACCTGATCTTGAAGGCCGATGTCTCCGGTTCGCTGGAGGCCTTCGAGGACGAGATCGCCCGCCTGCCCCAGAGCGAGGTGCAGGTCGACATCATCTCGAGCGGCGTCGGCGGCATCACCGAATCCGACGTCAACCTGGCGGCGGCGTCCGACGCGATCGTGATGGGCTTCAACGTCCGGCCGGTGGGCGAGGCCCGCCTGGTGGCTGAGCGCGAGGACGTCGAGATCCGCTCGTACGCGATCATCTACAAGGCGATCGACGAGCTGCGCGACGCCATGCAGGGAATGCTGGCTCCCGAGGAGGTCGAGGAGACCGTCGGCAACGTCGAGATCCGCGCGATCTTCAAGGCGTCGAAGGTCGGCACGATCGCCGGTTCCTACGTCACCGATGGCAAGGTCACCCGTGGCTCGCGCACCCGTCTGGTGCGCGACGGCACGATCGTCTGGGAGGGTCGGATCGACTCCCTCAAGCGGTTCAACGAGGACACCCGCGAAGTGGCCGCCGGCTACGAGTGCGGCATCGTGCTCAAGGACTACCAGGACGTCAAGGAAGGCGATCAGCTCGAGATCTTCGAGACCCGGCAGGTCGAGCGCACGCTCGGCTAGGAGCGAATGGGCGTGCCGGAGCCGTTCGTGGTCCTGATGAGGGTCCACCTGTACCTTCCGGACGCCCATTCGCTCAAGGCGAAGCGCTCGGAGGTCAATCCGGTGAAGTCATGGCTCAGGCAGAGGCTGGGAGCGGCGGTGGCCGAGGTCGCCCACCACGACGCGTGGCAGCGCTCGATGCTGGCGGTCTCCGTGTGCGGCGACTCGCCGGCGCGGTGCCAGGAGGCGGTCGATGCCATTCGCCGCCACCTCGACACGCGCTTCCCGGAAGGCGTCCGCGTCGACCAGCAGCTGGTCTCGTGGTCGGATCTGGAGGCGATGCGATGAAGTCCGAGCGCCTGCGGCGGGTGGACGAGGCGGTGCGCGAGGTCCTCTCCGAAGCGGTCACCAAGGAGATCAAGGACCCGCGCGTCGGCTTCGTCACCGTCACCGCTGTCCACACCACCTCCGACCTCCGGCACGCGAAGGTCTACATCTCCGTCCTCGGCGACGACGGAGTCCGTCAGCGATCGCTGCAGGGCCTCAAGTCGGCCCACGGCTTTCTCCAGAAGCGCGTCGCCGGCGAGCTGCGCATCAAGCACACGCCGACGCTCGAGTTCATCTACGACGACACGCTCGACAAGAGCCTGCGCATCGAGGCGCTGCTCGAGCGCGAGGATCCGTCATGAGCGCGATCGACGGCGCCACGTCGTCGCGCGAGCTCGTGCTCGACGAGCTGCGCGGCGCCGACAAGCTGCTGCTGGCCACCCACGAGCGTCCCGACGGCGACGCCCTCGGGTCGCTGGTCGGGATGCAGCTCGCGCTCGAGCACCTCGGCAAGGACGTGCTGTCCTACGTGGCTCCGGAGGAGTTCCCGCTCCCGGGGGAGTACACCTGGCTCGAGCTCAGCGGTCTGGTCACCGAGCCGCCGGCCGACCTGCACGAGCGGACGGTCGTCTTCCTCGACTGCGGCAACAGCGATCGCATCCGGGCGATGCCCCTGCGCGAGGACGGGGCGCGCCTGCTCAACGTCGACCACCATCACGACAACACTCGCTTCGGCACGGTCGACCATGTGGTCTCCGACGCATCCTGCACCGCCGAGATCGTGTGGGACCTGATGCAGGGCCTCGGCGTGCCGCTCGACCGCCGGATCGGGGAGGCGCTCTACGTCGGTCTGGTCACCGACACCGGCCGCTTCATGTACGAGAACACCACCGCGCGCTCGCACGTCATGGCCGCCGACGTCATCCGCGCCGGCGTCGACGTCCACGAGATCTATCGCCGCCTCTACGAGGGCGTGCCGACCGGCAAGCTCCAGCTCCTGGCGCGCGGCCTCGACAACCTCCGGCGCTACGACGGCGGCGTGCTGACGCTGTCTCAGCTCTCACGGCGCGACTTCATGGAGGCCCACGCCGACGAGTCCTTCTCCGAGGGCGTCGTCGACCATCTGCGCGCCCTCGACGGCACCGCGGTCGCCGGCCTCGTGCGCGAGCTCGACTCCGACCAGCCCGACCCGGTGCGCAAGGTCTCCCTGCGCGCGACCGACGACCGCGTCGACGTCTCCGTGATCGCCCGCGCCATGGGCGGCGGCGGCCACCGCCGGGCCGCCGGCTTCTCGACCGAGCTCCCGTTTCCCGACCTGGTCGAGTTCCTGCGGCGAGAAGTCAGCGCCCAGCTCTGAGCGACGTGACCGCACTTCACCCGGCGCACGTCGGCGTCGATGGGGTGATCCTCGTCGACAAGCCGGTCGGTGTGACCTCGCACGACGTCGTGGCGGCCACCCGCCGACGCCTGGGAAAGGGCGTCAGGGTCGGCCACGCCGGCACGCTCGATCCCTTCGCCACGGGCCTGCTGCTCGTGCTCGTCGGACGCGCCACGCGCGTCCAGCGCTTCCTGATGGCCCTGCCCAAGCGCTACGAGACGGTGGCCCGTCTCGGCTGGACCTCGACGACCGGCGATCGCGACGGCGAGATCGCCCCGGGTCGGACGCCCGACGAGCCGCTGCGGCTTCCCACCGGGCGCATGTGGCAGACGCCGCCCGCGTACTCCGCGGTCAAGGTCGACGGCGTGCGTGCCTACACGCTCGCCCGCCGCGGTGAGGAGGTCGAGCTCGCCGCCCGCGAGATCACGGTCGACTCCTTCGACGTCGCCTGGCGCGACGATGACCGCGTGGGACTGTCGATCGCCTGCTCGTCGGGCACCTACGTCCGCGCCCTCGTGGCGGACCTCCACGACGCCTACTGCCTCGAGCTGCGCCGCACCGGCATCGGGGACTTCGAGGTGGCCGACGCCGATCCCGAGCGCATCCTCGGCATCGACGAGGCGCTGCGTCACCTGCCGGCGATCGAGCTCTCGGCCGAGGACGGACGGCGAGCCGGGCACGGCCAGGCGGTCGCCGCACGGGCCGACTCGACCGTCCGCCTGCGCGATCCCGACGGTCTGATCGCGCTCGCCGATCCGCGCCCGGACGGGACCGTCAAGGCGATCGTGGGGTTCCGCGGCTGATGCGCGTCTCCCGGCTCCCCGACGTCGAGTCCCGGCCCCGGCACGTCGCGCTCGGTGAATTCGACGGCGTGCACCTCGGACACCGCGAGGTGATCCGGGACGCCGACACGGTCCTCACCTTCGAGCCGCATCCGCGGGCGGTGCTCGCCCCCGAGCGCGCTCCGCTGCGCCTCACGCCGCTGCCGGTCAAGGCCGACCGGGTGGCCGAGCTCGGCGTCCGCGAGCTGGTCGTCATCCCGTTCGACGCCGCCTACGCCCGCCATAGCGCGGAGGAGTTCATCGCCGACGTCCTCGTCGGAGGCCTCGACGCGCACACCGTCTCGGTCGGCGAGAACTTCCGGTTCGGGTATCGCGCCCGCGGCGACGCCGACCTGCTGCGTCGTCAGGACGCGTTCGCCACGCGGGTGGCTCCGCTGGTGCAGAGCGCCGGACGTGCCGTCTCGTCCTCGGAGATCCGCGGCCTGATCGCCTCCGGCGAGGTGGGAACCGCCGCCGAGCTGCTCGGCGCCCCGTTCGAGCTCCGCGGCCGGGTCGAGGCCGGCGAGCAACGCGGGCGGACCCTGGGCTATCCCACCGCCAACCTGATGCCGACCGCCGATCAGGCGGTCCCCGCCCACGGCGTCTACGCCTGCCGGGCGACGATCGTCGATGGCGACGGCGGCCGCGAGGTGGCGGCCGCGGTCAGCATCGGAGTGCGTCCCACCTTCACCGAGACCCGCCTCGGGCTCCTCGTCGAGGCCTTCCTGCTCGACTTCGACGGCGACCTCTACGGCCGCGAGCTGCGTCTCTCGTTCGTGCGCCGGCTGCGCGGGGAGGAGCGCTTCGACGGCGCCGGAGCGCTCATCGAGCAGATGCGGGCGGACGTCGAAGACGTGCGAAGCGCCGTCGGAGATGTTTGGGCACCCGGGGCCCCAGTGGGTAGACGCGCGGAGTGAAGGTTCTGATCGCTCATGCCCGGGCCTCCCTCCGCGCGGAGCTCCGGCGTCCGCTGGAGTCGCTGAACTACGAGATCAGCGAGGTGGCCGACGCCGACGCGCTGGAGGCCGAGTTCCGGCACTTCGCTCCCGACGTGACCCTGCTCGACGGGCAGCTCTCGCGTGACGAGGGCACGTCGCTGGTCACCAGGATCAAGGCGCACCAGAACGCGTACTTCACCGCGATCGTGGTGGTGGACCGCGACATCGACCTCGAGACGGCCCGCCGTCAGCTCGGCAGCGGTGCCTACGACTTCCTGATCGAGCCGCTGCGCCCGGGCGAGATCCTGGCCCGCGTCCAGGCAGCGGCGCGGACCAAGAACCTGCAGGAGGAGCTGCTCGGGCAGGGACGGCGGCTCGAGGCGATGATCTTCGAGGATCCGCTGACCCAGCTCTACAACCGCCGCTTCATGCTGACGCAGCTGGCCGCGCTGGTCAGCGGCGCTCGGCGTCACGAGCGCCCCATGTCGGTGGTGATGATCGACATCGACCACTTCAAGGCGCTCAACGACCGGCATGGTCACGAGGCGGGGGATCGCGCACTCGTCGCCGTCGCCCACGCCATGCGCGACCGGCTGCGCGCGGAGGACTACCTCGGACGGCTCGGCGGGGAGGAGTTCCTCGCTCTGCTTCCCGACGTCGACGAGGAGGGAGCGGCTCGTGTGGCCGACTCGCTGCGCGCCACCGTCGCCGAGCGACCCGTCGATGTGGGGGGTCAGGCGATGCCGATGACGGTCAGCGCCGGCTATGCCACCTGGGAGGGCGAGATGCCGAGCGAGCTCCTCAAGCGCGCCGACGACGCCATGTACCGCGCCAAGGCCGCCGGGCGCGACGCCGTCCAGCGCGGCTGACCGACCACTGCTACGCTGCCCGGTCGAACATGACGCTCACTGCCGAAGACAAGCGCGAGATCGCCACGAAGTTCGGGAAGTCCGATCAGGACACCGGCACCACGGAAGTTCAGGTCGCCCTGCTCACGCGGCGAATCAACGACCTGACCGAGCATCTGCGCGCTCACAAGCATGACCACCATTCACGTCGCGGCCTGCTGATGCTGGTCGGCCGCCGCCGTCGCTTCATGAACTACCTGCAGCGGTCCGACGTGGAGCGCTACCGCTCCCTCGTCCGCGAGCTCGGCCTGCGCAAGTAGCGTGGCAAGGCTCCGGGTCGGGTCGACCGCGCCGGAGTTCTCGCTGGCCCGGCACGACGGAGTCCCCTTCACTCAGGATGATCTGAGGAGCGGGACGACCGTGCTGGTGTTCTACCCGTTCGCCTTCTCGCCGGTCTGCGTCGACCAGCTCGCGGTCTACAACGAGGTGCTCGACGAGTTCACCGCGGACGGAGCCACGCTGTACGCCGTTTCGTGCGACGCGACCTGGTCGCAGCAGGCATTCAAGGCTCAGTTGAACCTCGACATCGAGCAGCTCTCCGACTTCGAGCCCAAGGGTCGCGCGTCCGAGGCGCTCGGCGTGCTGCATCCCGGCTTCTGCGAGCGGGCGCTGCTGATCTTCGGGTCCGACTCCGTCCTGCAGTGGTCCTACGTCGGGGACACGCCCGACGACCTGCCGGGCGCCAACCTGATCTTCGACGCCCTCGCGGCCTGAGCGGATGAGCGCCGAGCGGCTCGGCTCGGCGCCGCTGCCGGCGCTGCGGCCCGAGGATCACGTCCGCGGCCCCGCGGATGGACGGCTCGTGGTGGTCTACGCCGACTTCGAGTGCCCCTTCTGCGCGGCCGTCGAGGTGAGGCTCCGCGATCTGCCGCTGCGCATCGCCTTCCGGCACTTCCCGGTGACCACGTCACACCCGCGGGCCGCCTCGGCGGCATGTGCCGCCGAGGCGGCACATGCCGCCAGGGTGCCTTCTGGGCGATGCACGACGCGCTGTTCGCCGACCAGGGCCGTCTCGACGACCCTCACTTGTGGGCGCGCGCCGAGCGGCTCGGGCTCGACGCCGCGGCGTTCGACGCCGACCGGCGCTCCGAAGCGGTCCGCGCGCGAGTCAGCGGGGACTTCCGCACCGGCATCCGTGCCGGGGTGGTGACCACTCCGACGCTGTTCGTCGACGGGCACCGTCACTCGGGGCGCCCTTCGGCTGAGCTGTGGCGCTGCTGGCCTGAGTCAGGCGCTGCCGAAGCGGCGCGCGACCTCGGCGTGGCGGTACTCGAAGATCGTCGCCAGCTCACGCCGCACGAAGGCCGCGTGGGCCATCTCACCGAGCAGCCCGTACGGCAGCGCGTAGCGGACTGTGTCGCGCATCAGAGTGCTCCCGTCGGCCATCGGTTCGAACTCGTGGGTGTGATGCCACAGCGCGTAGGGACCGGCGAGCTGGACGTCGACGAAGCGACGAGCCGGCGTCCATTCGTCGATTCGCGTCAGCCACATGAGCGGCAGTCCCCGCATCTGCAGCCGGTATTCGATCAGCGTTCCGGTGCCCATCGCGATCGGGCGCGGGGTGACGATCCGGAAGCTCAGCGAGGCGGGGGTGATCGCCTCGAGGTTGCCGGCGTCGCCGAAGAACTCGAAGACCTCTTCGGGTGACTGGGCGAGCCGCTGCTCGCGTCTGAGGGTGTGGTAGCGCAACACGACGACTGATACGGGCGGCGCGCGGTCAGCGATGACGCCGGCGAGGACTCAGGCGTCGCCCTCGACACGCCGCAGGCCCGCTTGGGCGCAGCCGCGCTCGAGTGCTGGAGCGCCGAAGGCCCCGACCGGACCGTGGGCGCCGGCCGTGAGATCTCCGGCGGCGCACGCCGCCGCGGCCCAGGCCAGGATGCGGGCGGTCAGCCCGTACGGCTCGCTTCCGCGCAGTTCTATCGACGCCACGCGACGTCCGCCGCCGTCGTAGGCGCGGGCGACGATCACCGACTCTCCCTCCGAGTCCCCCACCGGCTCTCCGCCGCGCGCCGCGATCCGGTCGAGGCCGGCGCCCAGCGCGCCACCGAGGCCCGGCAGGGCGCCCGCGGCGGCCAGCACCGGCGCGGCAAGGCGCACGACGGGAACGGCGTGCCCGAAGAAGCCGGCGTAGACCGCGACTTCCCGTAGCTCCGGATGGACGGCCGGCAGCGCGAAGTGCTCCGAGCCGCCCACGGACACTCCGGCGCGCACGGCGCCCGCGACGCGCAGGCGGCGAGCGCGGTCGGCGATCCGGACGCGCCGCAGGGAGCCGTTTCGGAATGCGAAGGACTCCTGCAGCGAAGCGGCCGCCGCCGAGCGTCGGGTCCCGCGGCTGGCGCCGCTCGCTCCGAGCACGAAGTACGCGATCTCGACCCTGGTCGCCGTGGTCCCGGCGGCGGTCAGGGCCAGCGTCCCGGCTAGCGCCCCGGGGACGTAGTCGAAACCCATGGCCGGCAGGAGGACCGCGCCCGACGCGCGCGCCGCCGGCCCGTGGCGCTCGAAGACCGCGCGGATGAACGCCGGCTCGCCCGTGGAGTCGAGATAGATGGCACCGCGCTCGACGGCCGCCTGCACGACACCGTGTCCCCAGCGCCCGAACGGGCCGACCGTGGTGACTAGGACGGTGTCGCGATCGAGCAGGCGCCCGACCGACCCGGGGTCGCGGGCGTCGGCGACGGCGTGCTCGAGGCCGCCCAGCTCCCCGGCGAGCGCCGCGACGCCGGCAGGGTCGCGGCCGGCCAGCAGCGGGGCGCTCCCGGCGCCCACCAGCGCCTCGGCGGCGAGACGCCCGGTGTGGCCCGTGGCGCCGAAGACGACGATGCGGCGTGCCATCTCGGTCGCCTACCCGGCCGCTACCATTCTCCAGCACAGATCCAGAATTGTGAGCAGTAGCCCGTCCACCGACGGACGGGCGCGAAAGGACTACATGAGTCAAGTGCACCGGGTTTCCGTGGACATCGGCGGTCGCGAGATTGCCTTCGAGACCGGAAAGCTGGCCAAGCAGGCCTCCGGCGCCGTCGTGGTGACCGCCGGCGACACCGTCGTGCTGAGCACCGCCACCGCCGGCAACCAGCGCGACGTCGACTTCCTCCCGCTGACGGTGGACGTCGAGGAGCGCATGTACGCCGCGGGCAAGATCCCCGGCTCATTCTTCAAGCGCGAGGGCCGCGCGGGGGAGAAGGCGACGCTCATCGCGCGCCTCATCGACCGCCCGCTGCGCCCGCTGTTTCCCAAGGGCTGGCGTCACGAGACGCAGATCGTCGCGATCACCCTCTCGGTCGATCACGCCAACCCGTACGACATGCTCGCCATGAACGGCGCGTCGGCGGCCCTGATGATCTCGGAGATCCCGTTCCCGATGCCGGTCGGCTCCGTCCGCATCGGCAAGGTGGAGGGCAACTTCGTCGTCAACCCGAGCGAAGAGGAGCTCCAGACCGCCGACATGGACCTTGTGGTCGCCGGAACCGAGGAAGCCATCTTGATGGTGGAGGCCGGAGCCAACGAGGTGCCCGAGGCGGAGATCCTCGACGCTCTCGACATCGCCCACGGGGCGATCAAGAAGCTCTGCGCCGCCCAGCGCGAGCTCGCCGAGAAGGTCTGCAAGCCCAAGCTCGAGGTCGTCGCGCCGCAGGCCGACCCCAATCTGATCCGCGAGATCCAGGAGTCCCACGGCGAGGCGCTCGCGCACGCCACCCAGGTCGAGGACAAGATCGACCGCCAGAACGCCACCAAGGCGGTCGAGCAGGACGTGCTGGAGCGCTACTCCGGCGCAGTCGGCTCCGACACCCACGCCGAGTACCGCCAGCGCGCTCAGCTGGCCTTCGACCGGCTCGAGAAGACGATGGTGCGTGAGCGCATCGCCGTTCACAAGCGCCGTCCGGACGGCCGCTCGGCCACCGAGATCCGCAACATCGATATCGACGTCACCGTCCTTCCCCGGGCGCACGGCTCGGCCGTCTTCACCCGCGGGCAGACGCAGGCTCTCAGCGTCGTGGCGCTCGGCACCACGCGCGAGGAGATGCGGCTGGACAACCTCGGCCTCGAGACCTCCAAGCGCTACTTCCACCACTACAACTTCCCGCCGTTCTCGGTAGGCGAGGCCGGCTTCATGCGCGGCCCGAAGCGCCGCGACATCGGCCACGGCGCGCTCGCTGAGCGCGCGCTGGTCCCGATGATCCCGTTGCAGGACGACTTCCCGTACACGATCCGCGTCGTGTCGGACATCCTCGAGTCCAACGGGTCCTCCTCGATGGCCTCGGTCTGCGGATCGTCGTTGTCGCTGATGGACGCCGGCGTGCCGCTGAAGCGGCCCGTGGCGGGCGTGGCGATGGGCCTCATCAAGGAGGGCGACGCCTACACGGTCCTCACCGACATCGCCGGTGTGGAGGACCACCTCGGCGACATGGACTTCAAGGTCGCCGGCACCGAGAACGGCATCACGGCGCTGCAGATGGACATCAAGATCACGGGCGTCACGTTCGACATCCTGCGCGACGCGCTCGCCCAGGCTCGTGACGCACGCCTGTTCATCCTCGGCAAGATGAACGACGTCATCTCAACGCCGCGCACCGAGCTGTCCAAGCACGCTCCGCGCATCTCGTCGATCCAGATCGACACGAACCAGATCGGCATGATCATCGGCAAGGGCGGCGAGACGATCCGCGCCCTGCAGGAGGAGTTCGAGTCCCAGATCGACATCTCCGAGGACGGCACGATCCTGGTCTACGCCGCCAGCGGCGAGAAGGGTGACGCGCTCGTCGACCGGATCCGGTCGATGACCAAGGAGGTCGCGGTCGGCGACCAGTACACCGGCAAGGTCGTCAAGACGACCACGTTCGGTGCCTTCGTCGAGCTCGCCAAGGGCACCGACGGCCTGCTGCACATCTCCAACGTCTCGCCCGGCCAGCGGGTCGCGACGGTGGAGGAGGTCCTGAACAAGGGCGACCAGATCGCCGTTCGCGTGGTCGAGGTCGACCGCGAGCGGGGACGCATCGGCCTGCGCCTGGCCGAGGACCCGGAGATCGCCGGCAAGTCGGCCGAAGAGCTGACCGGCGTCGGCACCGGCTCCTCCGGCGGCAACGGCGGCGGTGGCGGCGGTGGCCGCGAGCGCGGTCGGCGCAACGGGCGCGATCGCGGCGACCGCGATCCCGAGCGCGGCTAGAGCCGACTTGCCCGACCACGAGCTGACCGAGCTCGGCTCGGGGCTGCGGGTCGTCACGGAGAGAATGCCCTCCGTGCGATCCGCGGCCGTCGGGCTGTTCGTGGCGACCGGCTCCCGCTTCGAGTCAGAAGCGGAAGCCGGCCTGTCGCATTTCCTCGAGCACATGCTGTTCCGCGGGACGGCGCGCTTCGGCTCCGCCGAGATCGATCAGAAGTTCGACTCGTGGGGCGCCGAGCTCAACGCGGGCACGGACAAGGAAAGCACCACCGTCTACGCGCGGATGCTCGACCAGCATCTTCCCGCCGCGTTCGACGTGATGGCCGACATGGTCTGGCGCCCGACGCTGGCCGACCTCGACGCGGAACGCGCGGTGGTGCTCGAGGAGATCGCCATGTACGAGGACGATCCGCAGGACAGCGTCTTCGACGTCCTGGGCACGGCGGTGTTCGGCGACCATCCGCTCGGCCGGGCGATCATCGGCCGCGCCGCGGTCGTCCGCGATACGCCGGCGGATTCGATCCGCCGCTTCCACGCTCGCCGCTACATGCCGAAGTCGGTGGTCATCGCGGCGGCCGGCTCCGTCGACCACGCACAGGTGGTCGAGCTGGCCGAGCGCACGCTGGGCGGCCTGCGCGCCGGTGAGCGGGCCGACGAGCCGCCGGCGGCGCCCGCCGCTCCGGAGCCTCAGGTCCGCTTCCAGGTCAAGGACACCGAGCAGGTCCACGTGTGCCTCGGCGGTGTCGGCATCGACCGCCACGACGATCGCCGCTACGCGGCCCGCGTCCTCGACGCGATCTTCGGCGGCCTGTCCTCCTCCCGCCTGTTCCAGGCGGTACGCGAGGAGCGCGGCCTGGCGTACTCGGTCTACTCCTTTCACAGCGAGTACTCGGACTCCGGGCAGGTCGGCCTCTATCTGGGCACTCGGCCGGACAACCTCTCCGAGGCGATGGCGATCGTCTCCTCCGAGCTCGACCGACTCCGCTCGGCGCCCATCGACGAGGCCGAGCTGGTGCGGGCCCGTGACAACGTCAAGGCGCGGATCGTCCTCGCCCTCGAGTCCTCCGGCGCCCGCATGCAGCGGCTCGGTGCCTCTCTGATGTACGACCTGCCGCTGCTCGAGCTCGACGAGATCACCGCCCGCATCGACGCCGTCACCCTCGCCGACCTCTCCGCGGTCGCCGAGGAGCTGTGGGCACCCGAGCGACTCTCCGCGGTGGGCATCGGCCCGGACGAGCAGGCCTTCCACGCCGCGGTGGGTTCCCTGTGTCCCGCGGCTCGCGTCCTGTCGGCGTGATCCGCGTCGCCGTCGCCGGCGCGAGCGGGCGGATGGGAAGCACGACGTGCGACGCGGTGGCCGCCGCCGAGGACCTGGAGCTCACCGGCCGGGCGGACCCCGCCACCGGCGTTGCTCTCGCCGGGGTTCTTGGAGACGCCGACGTGCTGGTCGACTTCACCGTCCCCGAGCAGGTGCTGGCCAACGCCGAAGCCTGCCTGCGCGCCGGTGTCGACCTCGTCATCGGAGCGACCGGCTTCGACTTCGAAGCGCTGCGGCGCCTGTGCGCGGAGCATCCGGCCCGCCATGTCTTCGTGGCGCCCAACTTCGCGATCGGAGCGGTGCTGATGATGCGCTTTGCGGCCGAGGCGGCTCGTCACATGGACGACGCCGAGATCGTCGAGTACCACCATCCGGCCAAGCTCGATGCGCCCTCGGGCACCGCGCGGCGGACCGCCGAGTTGATGGCCGAGAGCTCGGGCCGCGAGGTGCCCATCCACTCGGTGCGGCTTCCCGGCCTGGTCGCTGACCAGGACGTGCTTCTCGGAGCGCAGGCCCAGACGCTGACGCTCCGGCACGTGACCACGGATCGGACGAGCTTCATGCCCGGCGTGCTGCTGGCGATCCGGCAGGTCGCCGGGCTCGCGGAGTCGCCGACGGTCGGCCTCGAGCGCCTGCTCCGGCCCTGACCGGCTCCGCCGGGCGGGACGGAAGTGGGGGCGGTCGCGTGGCCGACCGCCGCGACAGGTGCCACAATCGCCGGCATGCTTCCGTACGAAGGTCTCCTGACCGCGATGGTCACGCCATTCGACGCGCAGGGAGGCGTCGCCGAGGAAGCCGCCGTGTCCCTCGGCCGGCACCTCCTCGCGCACGGCAACGATGGCCTGGTCCTCTGCGGCACCACGGGCGAGTCCGCCACCCTGACCGACGACGAGCAGATGCGCCTCGTCGGCCTGATGGTCGACGAGCTCGGCGACGAGGGGACGATCGTCGCCGGCGCCGGCTCCAACGAGACCCGCCATGCCGCCGAGCTCACCGAGCGGGCGGTCGCCCTCGGCGCGAAGGGCATCCTCAGCGTCACGCCGTACTACAACCGTCCCAACCGCCGTGGCCTGCTGAGGCACTTCGAGGAGGTCGCACGCGCGGCGGCCGGCGTACCGGTGATCCTCTACAACATCCCGTCGCGGACCGGCTGCAACATGCCGCCCGACCTGCTGGCCGAGCTCGGGCAGATCGACGGGATCGATGCGGTCAAGCAGGCCAACAGCGATGAGCTGCAGCTCGTCGACGGCCTGGCGGTGCTCGCCGGCAACGACGACATCCTCGCGCGCACGCTGGACACCGGAGGCTCGGGTGGCATCTGCGTCGCCTCGCACATCATCGGAGACGAGATGAAGCGCTTGTTCTCCGAGCCCGACCGCCGGAGCGAGATCGACGCGTCGCTCGCCGACGTCTACGCCACCCTCTTCATCACCGCCAACCCGACTCCGGTGAAGGCGGCGCTCAACCTGATGGGCCACGACGTCGGCGGGCTGCGGCTCCCGATGGTCGAGGCCGACGAGGGCGAGCTCGCGGAGATCCGCTCGATGCTGTCCCGGCACGGCCTCCTGGAGGGGGCGCCCGCCGCTTGAGCGGCCGTCTGCGGGTCCTCCCCCTCGGGGGAGTCAACGAGATCGGCAAAAACATGACCGTCGTCGAGTACGACGGCCGGCTGGTGGTGGTCGACTGCGGCGTGCGCTTCCCGACCTCCGACATGATGGGCGTCGACCTCGTCCTGCCCGACTTCTCCTACCTGCGCGCCCGCGTCGACGCGATCGACGCGATCGTGATCACCCACGGGCACGAGGATCACCTCGGTGCCCTGCCGTGGGTCCTGCGCGAGCTCGGCGGAGACCACGTCCCGGTCGTCCACGGCTCGCAGTTGACCATGGCGATGGCGCGCTCGAAGCTCGAGGAGCACTCGCTGCGCGACGTGCCCGTCCGCCCGCTGCTGCCCGGAGAGCAGGTGCCGGCGGGCCCGTTCACGCTCGAGCTCGTCCACCTGACCCACTCCATCCCGGACGCGGTCGGAGTGGCGCTCACCTGCGAGCTCGGCACCGTGCTGCTCACCGGCGACTACAAGTTCGACCCGACGCCCGTGAGCGGGGCGCCCGCCGACGAGGCGCGACTGGCCCGGCTCGGGGAGGAGGGCCTGCTGCTGCTCTGCGGGGACTCGACCAACGCCGATCGCCCGGGCACGTCGCCGAGCGAGTCGATCGTCGGCCCGAACCTGCGCGCGCTGTTCGAGGGCTGTGACGGGCGCATCGTGGTGACCTCGTTCGCCTCCAACATCCACCGCGTTCAGCAGGTCATCGACGCGGCGGCCGCCGTCAACCGCAAGGTCGCGCTGATCGGTCGCTCCATGCGCAAGAACGTCAACATCGGGCGGGGCCTCGGTCACCTGAAGGTGCCAGAGGGGATCCTGATCCAGGCTCGCGAGACCGAGCAGTTCGCCGACGAGCGCGTGGTGATCATCTCGACCGGCTCCCAGGGCGAGCCGCTCTCCGCGCTGCGGCGGATGGCGTTCAGCGACCACCCTCAGGTCGAGCTGCGCAAGGGCGACACCATCGTGTTCAGCGCCACGCCGATCCCGGGCAACGAGCGCGCGGTCAACGACGTCGTCGACCGGCTCTACCGGCTCGGCTGCGAGGTGGTGACGCCTCGTGAGGCCGCCATCCACGCCTCCGGCCACGGTTACGCGGACGAGATCAAGCGGATGCTCGAGCTGACCCGCCCCCGCTACGTGATGCCCGTGCACGGCGACTACCGCCGTCTCCAGCTGCACGCGCGCCTGGCCGAGGAGGCCGGCGTCCCCGGCGACCGGATCTTCCAGACCGACAACGGCGTCCCGCTCGAGATCGACGCCGACGGCGCCCGCCTCGGCAACCGCGAGCACTCCGGCGTGGTCTACGTCGACGGCCTCGGCATCGGCGACGTGGCCGATGTGGCGCTTCGCGACCGCCGCACCCTGTCGGCCGACGGCATCCTCATCGTCGTGGCCACCGTGTCGGAGTCCGACGGCTCGTCGCTGGCGGCTCCCGAGATCGTCGCGCGCGGGGTGCCGTTCCTCGGCGACGAGGACCCGCTGCTCGACGAGCTGCGCGAGGCGGTGGAGGATGTCCTCGACCGCGGAGCGCTGCAGCGGGTGACCGAGGTGTCTACGCTCGAGACGATGATCCACGACGCGCTGGGCGCCTTCGTCTACGACCGGATGCGACGCCGCCCGATGGTCCTGCCGGTCATCGTCGAGGTCTGAGGACGCGCGTCAGGTGATCGGGTCGCCGCGAGCGGCGAGCCGCCGCGCCGGCACCCAGCCGACGACGAGCAGGATCAGCAGCCCAACGCCGGCGACCGCGAAAGCGAGCCGGGGCGAGCCCAGCTCGGTGAGCGCCCCGCCGAGCACGAAGCCGATGCCGGGCATGGCGGCCCCGATGGACTCGAACAGCCCCGAGACGCGGGCCTGGAGGCCGGCCGGGGTGCGCTCTTGGATGGCGGTGACCACGGCGACCCACTGAACCCCGTTGCCCGCGCCGCCGACGATCGAGAACGCGCAGGCGACGAGGATCGTCTGCGCCACCGCCATGCCGCAGTAGGCGAGTCCGATCAGGGCGGTCGACACCAGGATCAGTCGAGCGGCCGGCAGCTCCTTGACGCGCACGTAGACGAGGCTCCCGATCACGATGCCGGACCCCCACGAGGCCAGCAGCCACCCGTAGCCGGCATCGCCGGCGCCGAGCGTCTCCTTGGCGTAGACCACCTCGATCGGGACGATGAGCGTGAACAGCACCAAGGCGACGGACTGTCCGGCGAGCAGCACGCGGGCGGGGCGATGCCGCCAGGCATGCGTCAGGCCTTCGCGCACGCGCGCCACCAGACCCGCCGTCGCAGCGTCCGCGGCCGGCAGGCCTCGGCTGGTGGCCATCAGCGTGGCGATCAGGACGAACGACAGCGCATCGACGAGGAGGGCGGCGGTTACGCTCGAAGCGGCGACCAGCAGGCCGCCCAGGGCCGCGCCGAACACCGAGGCGGCGGCGAATCCGACGTTGACCAGCGCGTTGCCCTCGCGCAGCAGGCCGTGGGGCTCGAGCACCGCGGCGACCGCTCCACGCGTCAGGCCGCGTCCGGTCAACGCGAGCGTCCCGTCGAGGAGCGCGAGCGCGAGGACGGCGGGCAGCCAGAAAGAGCTCGCGAGCAGGGCCAGCGCGACGAAGACGATGGCCTCGGCCAGGTAGAGGCACCCGAGAACGATCCGCAGCGCCCGGTGGTCGAGATGGGCGGTGAGGGCGGGGGAGACGAAGGCCGGCAGGAACTTGGCGAACAAGAACAGCAACGTCGTGGCGAGCGGATCCTGCGTCGCGTCGTACACGAGGATGGCCAGCGCGACCACTCCGACGCTGTCGCCGAGCTCGTTGACGGTGTAGGAGACCAGCAGCCGCCGGAAGGGGCCGACGCGGAGGGGAGCCAGCGTCGGCCCCATCAAGCGGCGCTCTCGCCCGCGGCGCTCCGCGCGGCGCGAAGCGCCCATCCCGCCGGCGCGCGGCGGCGACTGTTACTGAAGAAGCGCCCGCACATGCCGATCTCTCGGCTTGTGAGGCTGAATCGCCAAATCCTCGTCATGCTGGCGCAGCTCGCCCTGCTGACCGGCGCACTGGTCGCGGCGGCGCTGACCAGCCGCGAGCAGGACTGGCAGCCCGCCGCCCTCGTCTGGCTGCTCGTCGGCTTCGCCGTGCTCAGCGAGCGCCTGACCGTCGACGGTCGCGGAATGCGCATCTCGGGCTCGTTCATCGCGATCGTGGTCGCCATGGTGACGCTCGGCCCGGCACCGGCGGTGCTGGTCGGGATCAGCGGGATCGCCTTCGACGCGTTTCGGACGAACCTCGTCGCGTGGAAGCTGCTGGTCAACGTCACGGCTTATGCAGTCTTCCCGGTTATCGCCGCGCTCGCCTTCAGAGCGCTGGAGCCGGCGCTCGACGCGGACGCCGAGCTCGCACGCGCGAGCGCCGTCGTGGCGCTGTTCATGTCCGCCAACGTCCTCAACTTCGTGCTGATCGCAGTACCGGGCTCCGTCGTCGAGCGGCGCAGCATCGCCGAAGGCTTCCGCCGGGTTCTGCTCCCGCTGCTGCCGTCGCAGCTGGCGGCGGGCGTCCTCACCGCGATCGTATGCATGATCTTCGAGCAGGCCGGGCTTCCCGCACTCGCCATGGCCGGCGTCGTGGCCCTCGTCTTCCAGCATCTGCTGCGGACCACCATGCTCAGCGTCGAGCGGGCCAATGAGCTCGAGGTGCGCACCCGTGAGCTCGCCGGACTGCAGATGGGCCTCATCACCACGGTTCTGCGCACGCTCTCCATGCGCGACAAGATGACCGCGCGCCACTCCGCGGCCGTCGCTCGCTACGCCCGCCAGGTGGCGGCCGAGCTCAACCTTGACGAGCAGAGCCGCGAGACGATCCACACCGCCGCGCTCCTGCACGACATCGGCAAGTTCATCTTCCCCGACTCGATCCTGCTCTCCAACGCCCGCCTGACCGAGGAGGAGTTCGAGATCGTCAAGCGCCACCCGGAGCAGGGCGCACGCCTGGTCGGGCGCATCGAGGGCTACGAGCAGGTGGCCGAGATCATCCACGCCCATCACGAGCGGATGGACGGCGGCGGCTATCCCCGCCGCCTGCCGGCCGAGAGCATCCCGATCGGCTCGCGCATCATCGCGGTCTGCGACACCTACGACGTCATGACGGCCCGCGACTCCTATCGCCAGCCCGTATCCGTCTGCGAGGCGCTGGCCGAGCTGCGACGGGTGGCTGGCACCCAGCTCGATCCGGCGGTCGTCGACGTGTTCATCCGCCTCATCGAGCAGCGGGGCGTCGCCTTCCGCCACAGCGATGACGCCGACTTCGAGGCCGAGCTGAACCTGGAGCGGCGGGTCGCGGAGTACGCCACTCCGAGAAGGGCCCTCGCGGTCTGACGAGGCGAAGGCCGATCGAACGTCCAGGACACTCGACGAGACCTCAAGGCGGCCCGCGAGGCGTCGATTAACGAGAGAGGGCGGGCCCCGTAGGTGCCCGCCCCTCAAAAAAGTGTTTCCTGGAATTCAGGTTTGGGAAATACTAGAGCTTGTAACCCATCTCATATCCCTTCTCTCGCTGCTCGTGCGCCAACACGATGCTGCGAGTGCCGCGGTGCCTGCCTGACAACAAGCACTGTAAGCGGTAGGGCAGGCATGCACAACTAGTACGTGCGTCCAGTCCGCTCACTCGGGCTCAAGCCCTGGGATGCCAGACGGTTCCGTCTTCGCGACGGAACCGGCTGGGAGATGGCACATCTCGCCGCGCCCCCCCCGCGCTTTCAGGCGCCACGGCTGGCCATCCCACGGGCGTCGTGTCCGGTGCCCCCGGCGACGCGTCATCGCGTGATCGTTGCCATAAGCCGGGCCGGTGGGAGAAATACATGAGTCCCCGCCGGCCGGGTGCTTCCGCCTAGCCGCGTGTCGCGACGACAGAGTGTGACCTGCTGTCGACCCAACGGTGGTGTCAGCGAGAGCACCTTCGGCAATGTATTAACCCGGAGTGCTCAAGGATGCGGACGCGCCAGACGATGACGTGCGAACATGAGCGAAAGCGCGACTCAGCCAGGGACAATCGTGACCGACTTCGATCAGATGGCTCCGCCCGTCGCTTTCGTCGGCTCCGACGCTGACCGCGACGCCTCCATCTCCAGTGAGGCTGCCGCTGGCGCGGAGGTGGAGCAAACCTTCGGTCTTGAGGAGCTGTTCGTCTCCACCACGGACCTCAAGGGTCACATCCTCCTCAGCAACAGCGTCTTTGACCGCGTGAGCGGCTACGGACGGGAAGAGCTGCTCGGCGGATCGCACGACATCGTCCGTCACCCAGGGACGCCGAGAAGCGTCTTCCAGGTCTTCTGGGAGCGTTTGCAGCGCGGCGACCGAGCGGTTGTCTACGTGAAGAACCGTGCGCGTGACGGCAGCTTCTATTGGGTCATGACCGTCGCCGGTCCGGTTCCCGGTGGTTACGCATCGGTGCATATGCGCCCGTCCACCTCCTACTTCGAAACGGCTCAGCAGATCTACCCGGAGCTTTTGGCGCTCGAGACCCAGATCGAGAACGGTGACGCTCGCCGTCGCGACGAAGCGATCCGCGCGTCGTCCGTGCGTCTCGTCGAGCTGCTGGCCGAAGCCGGCTTTCCTGACTACCAGGCCTTCATGTACACGCTCTTGCCGGCCGAAGTCGACGCCCGGGAGCACCAACTCGCGGAAAGGTCGCCGGCACGAGGTCGATCGAGCAGCGACCAGGCCAGCGGGCTGCAGGACGTCTTTGACCGCCTGGCTGGAGTCGACGAGACTTTGCGACGCCTGGCTTCTGGCTTGCAGCCCTACGGCGAACTGGGCGCACGCCTCTCCAGCAAGTCGAAGTTCATGGCAGACCTTTCCGACGGCATCCGTTTGTTCTCCCTCAACGCCATGCTCGCTGCTTCTCGATTGCGCGAGGGCGCTGCCATCGGAGCGGTGGCCAACATCCTGGGAACGTGCTCGGACGAGGCCGGTCCGGTCATCGAGTCGCTGTCGAACGAGTTGCGGCAGACCGAGGCGCTGATGCGGCAGATGAACTTCCGGATCGCCGCCGGCAAGCTTCAAGTCGAGATGGTGGAGAACATCCTCGCGGAACTCCAGGACGAGCCGGACCGTCTGGCTGAAGCCAGCGGTCAACTTGGAGCGCTCGCCGGCGCTGTGGCTGACTCGGTCGGGCGGCTGAGTAACTCACAAAGTGTCCTCGACCAGCATCTCGACGCCTTCGGCGATGCTTGCGTCGCCCTTGAGCGTCACTTGCGCGTCTTGCAGGCGCTCGTGGTGAACGGGCGCATAGAGGCATCTCATCTGAACGGCGCAGACGATGTCGTGCAGCTGTTCGCCGAGATCGGGCAGCGCGTGGGCGCCGCCACGGACGAGATGCGCGACTTCGCGGAAGCCATGCGGGGCCGGCCGGCGCGCCAGAACGCGGAAGAGCAAGCGGCGCTCGCCGAGATGTCGACCTTGCAAGCCGCTATATCGGCGCTGGCGGGCGACACGGTGGACTAGACCGAAGTCCTCGCGCACGTGTCACAGGGCCACGCCACGGCGTGGGCGATAGCCTTACTGGACGCAGTGAGGGAGAACATGCTGTTCACGGTGGAGCCTGCGACCGTTCGCGGGCAAGTGGTCCTGTGGGTTCGAGGCGAGTTGGACCTGGCGACCGTTCCGGAGCTCACCAGCGCCGTCACGGCGCAACTGGAGACTTCGCCACCGTCGCTGATCATCGATCTGACCGACACGTCGTTCGTGAACTCGACCGGTGCTCGCGAGCTCGCCCGGTCAGCCCGGCCGCAGCGAGCTGCGGCACGGCTCTGCGGGTCATCTGCCCGCCGGAGAACCGCCCGGTGCGACGCATCATTGATCTGCTTGAGCTGCGGGCGGCGTAGAGATCGTCGACGCCATACCTCTGCCGGCAGGCGAAGTCGGCAGGTTAAGGGGGATCCCTGAGCCTGCTGTCTGAGCTGCGGCTCGGCACCAGGGATGTGCACGATGACCTCGAGCGCCGGCTTGACGTGCCGACACGCTGCGGTCACGCGTCGAGCTATGCAGCGCTGTTGTCGGGCTTCTGGTCTGCGTATGCGCCGATGGAGAGTGGGATGGGGGGCGTGCGCGATGACCGCCGCGCGGTGCAGCCGCACGGAGTGCTGTTGGCGGTCGACGAGTCCAATCTCACAGTGCGGTGGCGTCGTAGAACGCGACGGCCATGTTCGATCGCGACGTCCTGGGTCGCTCGCTCCAAGAGCTGCTCGCGCCGGCCGACGTGGCACGTCTGCGAGCGGGGATGGCCGGCGACCTCGGCGAGATCAACCCGCTGCGGGTGCGGGTGCGCGGCACTGAGGTCGACATCGTCGTGCACCGTGTCGACGGCTTGCTGGTGACTGAGTGGGAACCGCTTCCGGAACTCGAGTCGGCCGACCCTGTATGGCACCGGCGACTGCCGTCGGTGCTGCAGCGGATGTCTGGTGCGGGCACGCTGGAGGAGCTGACCGCGGCCGTCGCTTCCTCGACTTCAAAGGACGACTGCGCCCCACCGGAGCCGCCGAAGCCGAGCACCATTAACTTGAAGCCGACGCTCTGGCTTTCGCTCGGGCTGTCCACGATCTCGCCGCCGCGACGGGTGGGGCAGTCAGCCGAGAAGACGCCCGCAAGCTCGACCGACTCCCGGCGTCGCCCCTCATCGCGCAAGCGGCGCGGATCGGGCGCGACCGCGATTGGATCGTGTTGAAACACGGCGTCGGCGGCGGGTATATCGCCGGACAGACGCCGCTGCCGGACTGACCGGGGACACGGGCTGCGGTCAGGAGCGGCTAAGAGCGGTCGTCTGGGGGCCAACCGGACTAAGCCGCTTCTGCTCCTTAGCAACCGCCCTTTTGGCTCTGCTGCGCGGTAAACGCCCTATGCGAGGGCCTTGGCCACCGCGTCGATGACGCGATCGGGCTTGAACGGCTTCACCACGAAGTCCTTGGCGCCGAGCTTGATCGACTCGAGCACCTTGGACTCCTGTCCCAGGGCGGAGCACATGATCACCTTGGCGGAGGGATCGAGCTCCATGAGGTCCTTCAGGGTCGCCAGGCCATCCTTCTCGGGCATCGTGATGTCGAGCGTCATGAGATCGGGGCGCAGCTCGCGGAACTGCTCGAGCGCCTCGACGCCGTTGCCGGCCTGACCGATCACCTCGTGACCGCCCTTGGCCAGGGCGTCGCTGACCATCTTCCGCATGAACGCGGCATCGTCGACTACTAGGACTCGGGCCATCTGGCTCCTCGCTTCCAATTCCGGTTTCGGTTTAAGCGTTGCTCGGGACGTTGTGGACGGTTTCGATTCGAACCGCCCAATCGGTGCCGTTGACCACCATGAGGCGGCCGGTGGCAAAGGCCTTGCCGTTGACGTAGAGGTCAACGGGTTCATCGGCTTGGCGGTCGAGTTCGACAACCGCGCCGGTCGGCAGGGTGACCACATCGGCGCTGGGCAGGCGAGCCCGGCCCAGCTCAGCCCACACCCGGACGGGAATCCCGCTCAGGGAGGGCGTGTCCGCGTGCGCAGAGCTGGTGGCGCCGGGCTCCGGTGCCGCGTACTCGGCACCGAGCTCGTCCAGCGCGCTGGTCATGCGCACGATGAAGGCATTGGGCAGCAGCTGCACCAGGCGGCCGGGCTCCCCGCAGATCGAGAAGGCGACCTTGGTGGCGTGCGGGGTCCGCTCGTAGGCGCCGAGCGCCTGCTCGGACGTCGCGAACGAGCGCGTCTCGGGCACCGAGATCTCGACCTCGGTGCCGAGCACCGACGTGGTGGCTCCGGCGGCCGAGGCCATCATCTGGTTCATCGCCTCGGAGACCGCCGAGAGCTCCATCTCGTCGAGCTCGACCGGCTCGCCCGCGGCGAGCTCGGCCGGCTCCATGCCCATCATCGCCGCTGCCAGGCGCCGGGCGCCCTCGAGGGTGATGACGAACACATTGCCGCCGGTCACGCCGTCGACGTAGGAGACGCTCGTCGCCACCGCGGGAGCCGCGATGTGGTCGAGCGGGTCGTCCTCGGTCCCGATGATCGAGACCTCGCCGACCGACACCTTGCCCGGCGCGAACATCTCCAGCACGCCGAGGACCGCCTCGGCGGTCGACTCGGCCATGCGGACGATCGCCTCGTCCTGCGTCATGACCGGCCACCGTGGTTGCCGGTGATCTGGACGGCGCGCCGACTTCCGCTGCGGCCGGGCTTGCCGACCAGGACGGGAGTCTGGTCGGCGAAGATGGTCACGCCGCCGGCGGCGGGCGCCTCGAGGTTCAACACGTCACCGGGGCGCAGCGCGAGGACGTCTTCGAGCGGCATCTCCACGGCGGCGACCTCGGCGCGGACGGTCATGTCGACGCGGCCGACGGCGCGGCGGAGCAGGTCCTGCTGCTCGCCGTCGTCTCCGACCTTGTGGTCGTCCTCGCGGGCGGAGAAGCGATGCGCGACGGCGGCGATGGACTGGTGGGGGACGAGGAGGGTCAGCGTGGATGAGTGACCGCCGAGGCGGGCTTCCATGGTCATCGCCAGCGTCGGCTCGCTAACCGGCGCCGCCTGCGCGGTCTCCATATGCGAGTCGACGGAGTCGACCGACAGCTCGACATTGGCGATGTCGCTCCAGATCACCGACAGCTGGCTCAGCAGGCGCTCGATGAAATGGCGACCCAGGGCCCAGTCGATGTCGGTCAATCGGCGCTCGCGGACGGTGTCGTCGCCGCTGGCGCCGAGCAGGAGGTCGATGGCCGTCATCACCAGGTTGCGCTCGGCGCTGAGGAGCAGGCGCGTGCCGAGCGGATGGGTGTCGATGATCGCCGCCAGCGACTTCGCCGGCACCTGGGCGTGGGCGTTGGCCCAGGTCAGCTGCGCCGCGCTGAGCAACTCGAGCTCGAGGGGAACCCGCAGCTCGGCGGTCAGGCGCGCCGAGGCGGTGCGGCAGAAGGTGTCCAGCGAGCGCTTGAAGCGGCGCTCCTGGTCGGCGGAGAACTTGGTGGGGCGGGTGAAGTCGACCGTGCGGACGCGGGAGCGCCGGCGGTTGCCGCCCGGCTGCTCCTCCGGCAGCCGGCCCTCCTTGGCCGCGTCGACGAGCGCCGCGATGGCGTCCGCGCTGAGCACCTGGCCGCTCATGCCGGGACTCCGACGCGCGAGGACTCGACCAGGATCTCCTCGGTGCCGCCCGCCACCTTGGCGGTGACGCGGCAGCCGTCGAGGTAGACGCGAACCGTTCGCCCGCGATTGCCGCCGGTGGCGGAGGCGATGACGGGGATGCGGATGCGCTCGAGCTCCTCGCGCACTGCCGTCTCGTTGCGCTGTCCGACCTCCATGCCGGAGCTCGAGCTCGAGGCGAACATGCTGGCGCCGCCGACGAGGGCCGCTTCCAGCCGGGTGCGGCGGGCACCGAGGGCGACGACCCGCTCGACCAGGAACGGCACCGCGGAGGGTGCGTACTTGACCGGTGGATCCCCCGGCGCGGGGCTGCCGCCGGGCAGCACGACGTGGGCGAGGCCGGCCACGCCGGTGCGCCGGTCGACGAGAGCGAGGCCGATGCAGGAGCCGAGACCGAGTGCGGTCAGGATGCCATTGGCGTCCTTGGCGACGGCGTACTCGCCCATCCGCGCCATCTGCTCCCCCGGCTTCATGAATCGATGCCGAGGCGGGCGAGGAGCTCCTTGACACCACCGGCGCGGGGGATGAGGAGGAAGCAGATCTCGCAGTCATCTCCCTCGACCGACATCTCCGAGTCGAGGACCAGCGCGACGTCGGTGCCGTCCGCGTGCTCGGCGAGTGCCGAGGCGACGATGGCGCCCAGCATGTCGGTGGTGGTCGACGGGGGAGTGGGCTCCATCGCGAAGCCGGTCATCACCGCGAGCGCGTTGATGTACGAGGCGCCGACGATGTTGCCGATCTCGCCCAGCGCCGACAGGCCCCACTCCGAGTCGACGTCGACGCCCAGCATGTTGCAGAGCGTCGCTGCGTCGTCGGGTGAGACGAGCAGGATGACGCTGCCGGTGAGCTCGCCGACGATCCCGAGCATGACTCCGGTGACCTCGCTCTCGGCGTCGCCGATCGCTTCGACGGCGTCGGCCAGCGGCAGCGCGCTGGCGACCGGCACCGAGATGTCGACGGGGCGGCCGAGCATCCCGGAGAGGGCGGTGCTGGCGTTGCCTGAGCCGATGTTGGCCAGCTCGCGCAGCGCGTCCAGCTGCAAGTCATTGAATTGCGTGCTCACAAGGCTTCCTTCCTGCGGATCGATACGGGGTTCACGCCGCGGTCGCGACGCGTGGTCTTGCGGTTTCGAACAGCGCATCGCAATCCGCGATGAGAGCGATCTGGCCGTTGGAGAGCACGGCGCCGCCGGAGAGACCGGCCTGTTCAGCGACATCGGCAGGCAGCGGTCGGGTCACCAGTTCCCGCTGACCGATCAGTTTCGAAACTGACACCGCGACCCGGCGGTCGTGGCCACGGACGAGGACGGCGTGGGCCGGCTCGGGTCCGCCGCCGCGCCCGAAGCGGTCGGCCGCCTCGATGATCGGCAGGACGCCGTCGGACATGACGAGCATCCGCTCGCCGGCGACGGAGCGCACGGCGTGATCGGCCAGGCGGACGGTCCGCTCGACGCGCTCGATGGGGATCGCCACCGGCTGGTCGTCGACCTCGACGAGCAGCGCGTTGATGATCGCCAGCGTGAGCGGTAGGCGGATCTGCGCCGTGGTGCCCTGGCCGAGCTCGGAGGTCATCAGGACCTCGCCGCCCAGCTCGCGGATCGCCGAGCGCACGGCGTCCATTCCGACCCCGCGTCCGGAGATGTCGCTGGTGGTCTCCGCAGTCGAGAAGCCGGCGGTGAACAGCAGCTCGGAGGCCCGCGCCATGTCGATGGAGTCGGCCGCCTCCGGCGGGATCAGCCCGCGCTGGACCGCCTTGGCGGCGACTTTCTGGGGGTCGATGCCGCGCCCGTCGTCACGCACGGTGATGATCACGTTGCCGCCGGCGTGGCGGGCGGAGATCTCGAGCGTGCCGGTCGGCGGCTTGCCCGCCGCCACGCGCTCGGCCGCCGGCTCGAGGCCGTGGTCGAGGCAGTTGCGGACGAGATGCACGAGCGGGTCGCCGAGGGCCTCGACCACCGTGCGGTCCATCTCGGTGTCCTGGCCGATGAGCGACAGGTCGACCTGCTTGCCGAGCTTGGCGGAGAGGTCGCGGGCCAGGCGCGGGAAGCGCAGGAACACCGCCTCGACGGGGACCATGCGGACCTGCATGACCATCGCCTGCAGGGCCTGGGAGGTGCGGGTGAGGTTCTGCACCGCCTGGGCGAGGCCGGGCACGTCGGCCTGGGCGGCGACCGCCTCGACCTCGGTGCGATGCAGCACGAGCTCGCCGATGTAGTGCATGAGCTGGTCGAGGCGCTCGGCGTCGACGCGCACCGTGGAGGCGGCGGCGTGCTTCTTGGCCGGCGGCGCGTCGGCCCGCGGAGCGACTTCGCCGGCTTCGACCGCCTCGGCCTCGGCGATGGCGGCGGCCTCGAAGGACGCCTCGGCGCAGTGGGCCTCGCCGATGTCGGGAACCTGCGCCGCGGAGGCGACGAGGACGTCGGAGTCCGCGTCGCTGGCGATCCACACGTGAACGACGCGGCCGTCGAAGCCGTCGAGGTTGTCCGGCGTGGGAACCGAGCCGATCACCTCGCCGTGGTCGCCCATCGACTGGATGACCATGAAGGCGCGCACGCCCGGCATCAGGGCGTCCTCGGTCATGTGGGCCGAGAGCGCCAGCACGCGGCGGCCGGCGGCACGCTCGGCGAGGTCGTCGGGCACCACCGGGATGGCGGTGCGCTCGCCGGCCTGCTCGGGCGTGCGGTCGCGGATGAGGCCGCGCAGGCGCTCGATCAGCGGCTCGGGCTTGATCCCCTCGACGCCCGCGGTCTCGATCAGGTCGACGGAGGCCTCGAGGGCGTCCAGGCAGGCGAGGAGCACGTCGATGGCGTCCCGTCCGACCTCTCCGCGCCGCTGGCGGATGAGCTCGAGGACGTCCTCCATCTCGTGCGTGAGGGCGGCCATGCCGGCGAAGCCCATCGTGGCGCTCATGCCCTTGAGCGAGTGGGCGATGCGGAAGATCTCGTCGAGTGTCTCGTGGTCGTCGGAGACCTCCTCGATGCGGATGATCGCCAGGTTGAGCTCCTGCAGGTGCTCGCGCGACTCGGCGAGGAACATCGGCAGGTAGTCGGAGTTCTCCATCACGACGTCTTTCGGTAGATGAAGGGGAAGGGAGAGATCAGGCCGAGCTCGCGAGCGTTCGAGACGCGCTCGGAGGTCCCGACCACCAGGTAGCCGCCGACGCGCAGCGACTTGACGAGCCGCTCGTGCAGCGCGTCACGGGCCTCCTGGTTGAAGTAGATGACGGTGTTGCGGCAGAAGACGAGCTCGTGGCCGCCCTCGCGGATCGGCATGCGGAGGAGGTCTCCGACTTCGAAGGTCATCAGCCGCTTGAGCTCGGGCTTCGCCGCCCACCCGTCCTTGGGCAGCGGGTCGAAGTGGCGCCGGAGCATGTCGCGCGGCGCCAGGCGTGCGTCGGCGGCGGTGAAGATGCCCTGCCGGCCGCGCTTGATCATGCGGCCGTCGAGGTCGGTGCCCTTGATCGAGACGTCCGCGCGGGCGGCGGCGCTCCGGCTGATCGCCGCGAGGGTGTAGGCCTCGGCGCCGTAGGAGCAGCCGGCGCTCCACATGCGCACGGGACCGGCGGCGGCGAGCTCGGGCAGGATCGTCTTCTCGACGTGGCCGAACTGCTCCGGGTGGCGCCACATCTCCGAGACGTTGATGGTCACGCGATCGAGGAACGCCTCGAGCTCGGCCGGCTCGCTCGCCAGCCGGTCCGTGTAGGCGGTCAGGTCGGGAGTGCCGCGCCGGGTCGCCCAGGTGCGGATGCGCCGCTCCATCTGCTGGCGCTTGTACTGGAGCAGGTCCACGCCGCTGACCTTGTGGACGCGCTCGCAGAGGGCCAGGTACTCGTCCTTGGCCACGCCGGCCTCGAAGGCGGGCGCCTTCGCGGGACGCGGGCGGGCCGGGGGTGGGGTGTCCTTGGTGTCGACGCGCGGCTTGCGCGCGATCGAGCTCGTGTCTCTCATACTCCCGCCTCCCTGGCGATCGCTTCGGGCAGTTGGTCAAGGGGCAGAACCGCATCGGCCAGTCCGGCCTCCTCGACGGCCCGGGGCATGCCGTAGACGGTGCAGCTCTCCTCGGATTCGACGAGCACGACTCCGCCGCGGGCCTTGACGGCGCGGGCGCCCTCCAGGCCGTCGCGGCCCATGCCGGTCAGCACGACCAGCAGCACGCGGGGTCCGTGCAGCCGCGCCGCGTCGGCGATGGTCAGGTCGGCCACCGGGCACAGGCCGTTGGCCTGCGGCTCGTCGGAGAGGAAGGTCTTGTTCAGCGGGGCGAGCCGCAGGTGGCTGCCGCCGGGAGCGAGCAGCAGCGTCCCGGAGTCGACCGAGTCGCCCTCGGCGGCCTCGCGGACCGACAGCCTGGAGGCGCCGTCGAGCCGGTTGGCGAGCGAGCGCGTGAAGCCGGGCGGCATGTGCTGGACGATCACGCCGCCGGAGCCCAGCGGCGACGGGAGCTGGGGGATGAGGCGGCCGAGGGCGCGCGGGCCTCCGGTGGAAGACGCGATGACCACGAAGCGCTTGGTCGCCGATGGGCGCCGGGGCGCGGGGCGCGGGACCTCGACCGGGGCCTCGGCGACCGTGGTCCAGCGGGCGCCGCGCCGCGAGTCGGCGGCCATCTGGACCTTGGTGGCCAGCTCGGTGACGAACGGGGCCATGCCGGCCGCTCCCGATGGCTTGACCAGGAAGTCGAAGGCGCCCTCGGCGAGCGCATCCATGGCACGGGCGCTCTGGGTGGGCGACAGGGCCGAGACGACGACGATCGGAAGCGTCCGGTCGCGCGTGTCGGTGAGCGCGCGCAGCACGCCGACGCCGTCGAGGCCGGGCATCGCCAGGTCGAGGGTCAGCGCGTCCGGCTGGTGGTGGCGGCACTCCCGTACCGCCTCATCGCCGTTGCGCGCCTCGGCCACGACCTCGAAGCCCTGGGAGACGAGCGCGTCGACCAGGATCCGGCGCATGAACGCGGAGTCGTCGGCGACGACGATGCGTCGCCGGAGGGCTGCGGCTGGAGCGCCCATGATGGACCCGAAGCGGCCGGCTAGGCCGCGGCGGGAAGCTCGTCGGCGATGCCGTGGCTGAAGAGGCCCTCGGAGTTCAGGAGGATCACCAGGCGGTCGTCGATCTTCGCCACCGACTGGATGGACTCGCGGCTGGCGGCGCCGACGTCCTCGAGCTGCGAGGTCGAGACGGTCAGGACCTCTTCGACCTCGTCGACCATGACGCCGACCTGCTCGGTGCCGGACTCGACGATGACGATCTTGCCCGGAGTGGTCTCGACCTGGAGGCCGAGACGAGCGGCGAGGTCGTAGATCGGGATGATCTTGCCGCGCAGGCCGATGACGCCGCGGACCCACGGCACGTCGGAGACCACCGAGCGGGGCTCGGTGAAGCGGATGATCTCGTGGACCGTCGAGATCGGCAGGGCGTACTCCTCGCTTCCGAGCGAGAAGACGACGAGCTGCTGAGTCGACGGTGAGGTGAGGGTGTCGGACATGTTCGGGAGTGCCTCCAAGGACAGAGTTCGGCCGCACCCATTGGTCGGCACCCCCGTTGCGCTTCTTGAGCTTCCGGCGCTCTTGGTGTCAGCCCGCGGGCAGGCGCACCACGAACCGCGCGCCGCGGCCGTCGAGCGGCGGCTCGAGGGCGACCGATCCGCGGTGCGACTCGGCGACCGCCCGCACGATCGCCAGCCCCAGGCCGCTGGAGCCGCTGCGGTCACCCGCGCCGCGGAAGAAGCGCTCGAAGACCTTGGCGCTGAGCTCGGGCGGGATGCCCGGCCCGTCGTCCTCCACGCTCAGCTCGACGCCGCCGTCCACACGCTGCAGGCTCGCCTCGACGCCGGTGCCGGGCTCGGTGTGGCGGACGGCGTTCTCGAGCAGGTTGAGCACGAGACGATGCAGCTCGTCCCGCGCGCCGAGGACGACCAGCCCGGGCGGCGCGGATACCCGCAGGTCGTGGCCGCCGGCGACCGGCTGGAGCTCCTGCACCGCTTCGAGCAGCACCGAAGAGAGCTCGAGCGGCTGGTGGGCGGCGAGACGCCCGGTGTCGGCGCGCGCGAGCAGCAGCAGGTCGGCCACCAGGCGGCGCATGCGCAGCGCCGAGCGCAAGGCCGAGCCGGCGGCCTCGCGCGCCTCCCCGTCGAGGACCTCCTCGAGCAGCTCGAGGTTGGCCAGGATGGAGGTCAGCGGCGTGCGCAGCTCGTGCGAGGCGTCGGCGACGAACTCGCGCTGGCGGCCGAGGGCGGCCTCGGTTTCCCCTCGGGCCTGGTCGAGCGCGGCCAGCATCTCCTCGAGCGTGCGCGCGAGCTCGGCCACCTCGTCGTCGGCCTCGGGATGGGGGATGCGGATGGACGGGTCGCGCTCGGCGGCGATGCGTCGCGTGGCGGTGGTGAGTTCGACGACCGGCGCCATCGCCCGCTGGGCGGTCGCCAGTCCGGCCAGCAGGGCGAGCGCGGCTCCCCCGAGCACGCCGAGGGTCAGGAAGAACCGGACGCCGGCGGCGGTCGCGCGGGCCTCTGACAGCCGCTCGCCGTACTGCACGAAGAGCGAGCCGCCGAACGAGCCGATCTGCCGTGTCTCGACCCGCCAGTCGTTGATCTTGTGGCTGCGCAGCGGCCGCAGGGGACCGAAGTCCGCCTCGCCCGCCGAGCGGATGATCTGCCCGTCCTCGGTCACCACGCGGATCGCCGCGCGCTGCGCCTCGGCGTAGGAGTCGATGACGGAGAAGTCGCCCTCGCCGCCACGCGCGGGGTTGAGCTCGACGGCGAGGCGGCGCTGCACCACGTCGGCGGCCAGCGCCACGCCGCGATCGAACTCGCTGTAGATGCGCTGGGTGGTGAGGACGCCGACGATCGTGGCGAAGCCGAGCAGGATCACCAGCGTCAGCGCCGCCGATCCGCCGGCCAGCCGCCAGCGGATCGGCAGGCGCCTATACGCGGAAGACGTAGCCCGCGCCGCGGACCGTGTGGAGGAGCCTGGGCTCGCCATCGGCTTCCAGCTTCCTGCGGAGGTTGGAGACGAAGACCTCGATGGTGTTGGTGATCGACAAGGGGTCGTAGCCCCACACCTCGTCGAGCAGCTTCTGGCGTGAGACGACCAGGCGCTCGTTGCGCATCAGGTACTCGAGCAGCTCGAACTCGCGCTGCGTCAGCTCCACCCGCCGCTCGCCCCGCATCACCTCGTGGGTGTCGGGATTGAGCATGAGGTCGCCGACCCTCAGGGGCGCCATCCCGCGCGGAGGCCGGCGCCGCAGCAGGGCGCGCATGCGCGCGAGCAGCTCGCGTCGCTCGAACGGCTTGACCAGGTAGTCGTCGGCGCCGAGGTCGAGGCCCTCGACGCGCGAGTCGACGGCGTCGCGCGCGGTGAGGATGAGGATCGGCACCTGGTTTCCGTCCTCGCGCAGCCGGCGCGCCACCTCGGTCCCGTCGAGCCCGGGCAGGCCGAGGTCGAGGATGACCAGGTCGGGCAAGAAACCCTGGACGTCGTCGAGCGCGCGAAGGCCGTCGGGCGACACCCGGACGTCGTAGGCCTCCATGCGCAGCGAGCGCTGGAGCGCCTCGGCGATCTCCTGATCATCCTCGACGACGAGGACGCGCACGGGCCGATCGGAGGCTTCCATGACTCGAATGGTACGAACGGCGCCGCGGAAGCCGTGCCCGGATGGAGCAGGTTCCGGGCGCGCGACGTCGAAGGGAGTCGGCCATGGCCACCCGTACCGCCGGCAACCGTCCTCGCGCCCGCGCGCGACGATCCGCGCCCGCCCGGCCTCACCTTCCGCATCTCGAGCAGGCGCATCTCGACCTCATCGCGCTCGGGCTCGCCGCGCTGTCGATCTTCCTGGCGTTCGTCATCCACCTGCGCTGGGACGGCGGGACGGCGGGGGACGGCCTCGTCGCCGGCCTGCGCTGGCTGATCGGGGGAGTGCACGTGCTCGTCCCCGCCGCGCTGATGGCCACCGCCGCGATCATCGCCCTGCGTCCGGTGCTGCCGGCCGTCCGGCCGTTCCGAGCCGGAGGCGTCTGCCTGCTGATCGCCACCACCCTCGGCCTCGCCGCCGGCACCTTCGGCATCGGATCCGACGGCCTGCGCCCGGACGGCTGGAACGCCGACTGGATGCGTGCGCACGGCGGAGTCGTCGGCGAGGGGCTCTATCGCGGCATCTCGGCCCTGTTCTCCGATCTTGGCGCCCACATCGTCGCCATCGCCCTGCTGCTGGCCGGGATCCTGCTGCTCACCGGCGCCTCGGTGGCCGGCGTGCTGCAGCGCACGGGGCGATCGGTGACCCACACCCAGCGCAAGCTGCGCGACTCGACCTCCGAGGTGCGGACCAGCGTCACGCGCCGCCGCGAGGCGGCGCGTGAGCTGCGCGAGCTGGAGGAGTCCGCCTCGCCGACCGTCCGCAGCCTGCGCAGCGGCGACGAGCGGGGCGGGGACGGCTTCTGGTCCGGCCATGACCGCTATCCCGACGTCTACGGGTCCGAGGGCTCCGCCGGCGACGGGGACCCCACCGCTTCCGAAGACGCTCCTGCGGAGGCGCCCGCGGCCCGCTCGACCAAGGACGACGCGTTCTTCCCGGATCCCGGCGCCTTCGAGGAGGTCGTCGCCCCGCCCGAGCCGTTCGTCCCGGAACCCGAGGCTGCGGCACATGTGCCGCAGGGACCGGCCTCGATCCCCTCGCGCCGCCCCGACCCGGCTGCCGAGGCCGACACCGCGGTGCACCCGCCCGCCAAGGCGCACGAGGACCCCGATCTGCCGCCGGCCGAGCACGAGCCCCGTCTGGCCGAGGATCCCGTCACCGACGAGCCCGGCGTCACGCGCGCGGTAGGTCGCCCCGATCCCGCCGACCTCACCCCGCAGGGCCGCTATCGCGCCTCGGTCCTCGAGGATCCCGGCTTCCAGTGGTCGGTGCCGGATGCCCGACTGCTCAAGCGCTCGAGCGCCGAAGCGGTGCGTCCGGACACCGGCGCCCAGGAGAAGGTCGCCGCCCAGCTGATCGAGGCCCTCGGGCACTTCGGCGTCGCCGCCCAAGTGGTGGGAATGGTCGCCGGTCCCCACATCACCCGCTACGAGCTGCGACTGGCGCCCGGCATCAAGGTCGCCAAGGTGGCCCAGCTCAAGGACGACCTGTCCTACTCCCTCGCCTCGGCCGACATCCGCATCCTCGCGCCCATCCCCGGCAAGCAGGCGGTCGGCGTCGAGGTCCCCAACCTCCATCGCCGCACCGTGCACCTGGGTGACGTCTTCCAGGCGCCGCCGGAGGACTGGTCGCCGCTCACCGTGTGGCTCGGCAAGGACGTCGCCGGCCGGGCGATCGGCGCCGACCTGGCCAAGATGCCGCACCTGCTGGTGGCGGGCACCACCGGCGCCGGCAAGTCCGGCGCCATCAACGCCATGCTCTCGTCGATCCTGCTGCGCGCGACGCCGCACGAGGTCCGCATGGTGCTCGTCGATCCCAAGCAGGTCGAGCTCACGCACTACGACTCGATCCCGCACCTGCTGACGCCGGTGATCACCAGCCCCAAGAAGGCGGCGACCGCGCTGCAGAACCTCGTCCGCGAGATGGAGCGCCGCTACGGGATGATGTCCCTGGCCCGCACGCGGACCCTGCCGGAGCTCAACCGGGTCCGCGCGAGCCGCGACGAGACCGAGCTGCCGTACGTCCTGTGCGTGATCGACGAGCTCGCCGACCTGATGATGGTCGCGCCCGCCGACGTCGAGGACTCGATCATCCGCCTCGCGCAGAAGGCGCGCGCGGTCGGCATCCACCTCGTGCTCGCCACCCAGAGCCCGCGCGTCGACGTGATCACGGGCATGATCAAGGCCAACGTGCCCTCGCGTATCGCCTTCGCGGTCTCCAGCCAGACCGATTCGCGCGTGATCCTGGACCAGAACGGCGCCGAGACGCTGCTCGGGCAGGGCGACATGCTGTTCGCGCCGGTCGGCTCCTCGCGCCTGCAGCGCATCCAGGGCGCCTACATCGCCGAGCCGGAGATCGCCCGATTGACCGAGGCATGGCGCCAGCAGGGCGAGCCCGAGTTCCGCGCGGAGCTGCTCGAGGAGCCGGAGGAGGAGGCGGCCGCCGAGAGCGCCGACAGCGACGGCTTCGACCCCGACGAGGATCCGCTGCTCCAGGACGCCGTGCGCCTCGTCGCCGAGATGCAGACGGCCTCCACGTCGATGTTGCAGCGCCGGCTCCGGCTGGGCTACACGCGCGCGGGCCGGCTCATCGACATGCTCGAGCGCCGTGGCGTGATCTCGGGCTACGAGGGATCCAAGCCGCGTCAGGTGCTCGTCTCCGAGGCGGACCTCCCGCGCGTGCTCGCCGCCCTTGGTGAGCGGGGCAGCGCCACGCCTCCCGCCGAGGCCGAGCCGCTCGGCGTGGAGGAGGGCTAGCCTCCGGGCGTCGGCATGGCGGACATCGGTGAAGTGCTCCGTGAGACCCGGATGCGCAAGCGGGTCGACATGTCGCAGGTCGAGGCGGCGACCAAGATCCGGGCTAAGTACCTGCGGGCGCTCGAGAATGAGGAGTGGGACATGCTGCCGGGCCCCACCTTCGTCAAGACCTTCCTCCGCACCTACGCCGAGTACCTCGAGCTCGACGCCCGTTCGCTGGTCGAGGAGTACAAGCAGCGCTATGAGCGCCCTTCGTCGGGAGAGCTCACGCCCTTCGCGCCCATGCGGCGCGGGAGCCGCGGTCGTCGACGACGGCGCCTCGGGCCCTGGCTCGCGGTGCTGCTGCTGCTCGCCGCGGTCGCGGGTGGCCTCTGGTATCTCGGCCGGGACACGGCCGACCCGGGGCCCGACGCCGGCGGCGACGCATCCTCGTCGCCGACTCCGGACGGCACCGAGACGGCCGAGGGCGACACCATCGACCTGCGCATCACCGCCACGCGCAGCGTCCGGGTCTGCGTGCTCGACGCCCGCGGTCGCGCGGTGGTCGACGGCCGGCGCCTGGCGCGCGGCGACAGCACGCCGCGTCTGAACGGGGCGCGTTTCCGGGTCGGCTTCGACGGCGGAGGCGCCCGGATGCGGGTCGGCTCCCGCCGCTACGACGTGACCGCCCGCACGCGGAGGGTCGGCTTCGACCTCCGCGCCGGGACGACTCCCCGCCGGCTGGCACGGACCCGCATCCCGGACTGCCGATGACCATCCGCGGTGGGATCGTGGTGACCGGCACCGAGGTGCTGACCGGGATCATCTCCGACGCCAACGGGCCGTGGCTGTCGGAGCGGATGCGCGCCCACGGCGTCGAGGTGTCGCATCTGATCGTCGTCGGCGACCGCCGTGAGGACCTGCGCGGGGCGCTCGAGTTCCTCGCGGCGCAGGGCACGGAGCTCATCGTCACCAGCGGAGGGCTCGGGCCCACCGCCGACGACCTGACCGCCGAGGTCGTCGCCGACTTCGCCGGCGTCGAGTCGAGCCTCGACGAGGCGCTCGAACGCCGGATCTGGACCATCCTCGAGCGCCTCGCGCGCGGACGTCGCGGCTTCGACCCGGAGGCGCTCCGGGCCGGCAACCGCAAGCAGGCGCTGGTGCCCGCGGGGGCCACCGTCCTCGAGCCGGTCGGCACCGCCCCGGGTCTCGTCCTGGCCGGTGAGGCGGGGCGGCCCACGGTCGTCGTCCTTCCCGGTCCTCCACGCGAGCTGCAGCCGATGTGGGAGGAGGCGGTCGCCACCGAGGCGATGCGCGCGGTGCTGGATCTCGCCGAGCCGCTCGAGCGCCGCATGCTGCGCCTCTACGGCATCCCGGAGTCCGAGCTCGCCCGCTCGCTGCGGGAGATGGAGGCCGACGGGCTCGCGCTCGACGGGCTCGAGATCACCACCTGCCTGCGGCGCGGTGAGATCGAGATCGCCACCCTCATGCGCCCCGGCGCGGTCGAGGCCTACGAGCGCTTCGCCGCCGAAGTCGGCAGGCGCCACGGTGACCTCGTGTTCTCCACCGATGGAGCGACGATCGACGAGCTGGTCACGCGCCTGCTGGAAGGCCGCACGGTGGCGACGGCGGAGTCGTGCACCGGCGGGTTGCTGGCCGGCCGGCTCACCGACCGCCCCGGCTCCTCCGCCTACGTGCTCGGCGGCATCGTCGCCTACGCCAACGAGGCGAAGACCCGGCTGGTGGGCGTGCCCGCCGAGCTGATCGCCCGGCATGGCGCCGTGTCACCCGAAGTCGCCCGCGCGCTGGCGGCGGGGGCGATCAGCGCGTTCTCGGCGGATCTCGGGATTGGCGTGACCGGCGTCGCCGGCCCGGGCGGCGGCACCGAGGTCAAGCCGGTCGGCACCGTCTGCCTGAGCGTCGCAGGGCGCGGCGGGCTCGGCATGGACCGCACCCTCCTGCTGCCGGGCGACCGGGCGATGATCCGCCAGCGCACCACGACGGTTGCCATGCAGATGCTGCGGCGCGTGCTCGAGGGACACACCGACCTGCCCGGCCGGTGAGGCTGTTCGTCGCCGCCGACCTGCCGCCCGCAATCTGCCGGAGCCTCGCCGCGCACGAACGAGTGCTCGAGGCCGCGGGCGCCGCCTGCCGCATGCCACCGTGGCGCGCCGGCGCAGCGGCCCGGAGGGCGTCCCGTCGGCGCCGCCGGCCTGGGGCGGCGACCACTTCGACGTCGCGCACCTCACGCTGTATGCGTCCCGGCTGTCGCCGCCGGGGGGCTCGGTACGAGGTCCTCGCCCGGATGCCCGCCTGAGCCGACGTCCGAGCCGGCTGGAATCCTTTCGGAGCGCTCACGTGACACTCGTGCGTTGTCCCGGCACGGTGCCGGCGGCAGGCTGAGTTCCGTCCGGTGTCCCACCTAGCCTGGGGCACACAAGATTCCAGGATCCAGGAGAGCAGCCGAACCGATGGCCATGCCAGACCCCGCGGCCACCAAGGCCCGAGACACCGCTTTGCAGGGCGCGCTCGCGCAGATCGAGCGCCAGTTCGGCAAGGGATCCGTCATGCGCATGGGCGACCCCGGCGCGCGCGTCGAGATCGACGCGATCCCGACCGGCGCGCTCTCCCTCGATCTCGCGCTCGGCATCGGTGGCATGCCGCGCGGGCGCATCGTCGAGGTCTACGGCCCGGAGTCCTCCGGCAAGACGACTCTGGTCTACCACGTGCTGGCGGAAGCCCAGAAGCTGGGCGGCGTGTGCGCCTTCATCGACGCCGAGCACGCGATGGATCCGCTCTACGCCCGGGAGATCGGCGTCAACATCGACGACCTGCTCGTCTCCCAGCCCGATCACGGCGAGCAGGCGCTCGAGATCGCCGACATGCTGGTGCGCTCCGGCGCGGTCGACGTCGTCGCGGTGGACTCCGTGGCCGCGCTGACCCCGCGCGCCGAGCTCGAGGGGCAGATGGGCGATCAGACCGTCGGCCTGCAGGCCCGGATGATGTCGCAGGCGATGCGAAAGCTCGCCGCGAACCTCAACCGCACGCAGACGCTGTGCCTGTTCACCAACCAGATCCGCGAGAAGATCGGCGTGATGTTCGGCTCTCCGGAGACGCAGCCGGGCGGACGCGCGCTCAAGTTCTACGCGTCCCAGCGCCTGGACATCCGGCGCATCGAGACGCTGAAGGACGGCACCGAGGCGGTCGGCAACCGCGTGCGCGTGAAGGTGGTCAAGAACAAGGTCGCCGCCCCGTTCCGCCAGGCGGAGTTCGACATCGAGTTCGGCAAGGGCGTCTCGAGCTCGGGTTGCATCCTCGACCTCGGCATCGAGCACAACGTGGTCAACAAGTCGGGCTCGTTCTTCTCCTACGGCGACGATCGGCTCGGACAGGGCCGCAACAACGCCAAGGGCTATCTCGACGACCATCCCGAGGTCGCCAAGGAGATCGAGTCCAAGGTGTACGAGGCGCTCGGCCTCAACCGCGATCTCGTCAATCCGATCGAGCGCGAGGACGTGCCGGTGCCGTCCGTGGCCGCCTAGCGACAAGTGGGCCGAGGGCACGACGACGCTGCCGGCGACGAGCCGGAAGCGATCGAGGGCGACGGCGAGCCGGGTTCTGATACCAGCGACCGCTTCCGGGATCCGGAGGCGGCGCTGCAGCGCGCGCGCGACATCGCCTGGCGCTCGCTCAACCGCCGGGATCGCACCGTCGCCGAGCTGCGCGAGTTGCTCACCGCCAAGGGAGCCGAGGCGGGCGCCGTCGAACAGGTCATCGTCGAGGTCACCGAGCTCGGTCACCTCGACGACGCCGGCTACGCCCGGCGCTTCACCGAGGATCGGCGCAACCTGGACTCGTGGGGCAACGAGCGCATCGAGCGCCGCCTGCGCTCGCTGGGAGTCTCCGGGGAGGACATCGGGCGCGCGTTGGCCGAGCCCGACCGCGACGGCGAGATGGACCGCGCGGTCGAGTTGCTGCGACGGCGCTTCCCGATGGCACTCACCGACGACCGCGACCGCTCGCGGGCTCTTGGTCTGCTCGTACGGCGAGGCTACGAATCCGAGACTGCCTACGAGGCGCTGCGACGCCACGCGGCCGAGTAGCCGGAGGCGCACGGGCGGTGGTGGTTGCGGCAGGACGACCAGTACGCGCCAATCGCCACTTCCGTTTGCCGCAAGTGGCAACCGGCACTAGGATTGGACGCAGAGCAACCAGACCGGGTCACCGCGGCCCGTTGAAAATCCAAGCAACTGACACCAACTCAGCAGCAGCGATCCAGACCGACGGCGACCGCAACGACTTCAATGGGCCTGCACCGCCCGCACACGAACCGCACCACCTGATCACCAGCCGCCACTGAGGCGGAGCCCGCGATGCGCTCCGCCGCCGACCGCCTCTGCCGACGTGCCGAGTTGACCCCGGCCTGCGCTCCCAGCTCCCTGGAAGATCTGTGAACGCGTCCGGCCGGCCGGACGTCGAGGAGGACGGCAATGGAGATCGTCATCGGCGCGGTGGTGGTCGCAATCGGCTTGGCGCTCGGCTTGCTCGGAGCCGCGCTGCTCGTGTCGGGCAGGATGCCGGCCCTGTCGAGCCGGCACGGAGCAAGGACAACCGTCGGGGGCCCCGCCAAGCGCGAGCTGGCGTCAGCGTCGTCGCCCGCCGTCTTCCTGGTGCCGACGAGCGCCGCCACGGCGCCGCCCACCGCCGATCGGCAGGAGGCGAGCTTCGACGTCGAGGATCCGGATGCCGCCGTCGCCATCGATCCCCTCGCCGAGCGCACCCGCGTCCTGGAGGCGCGCGAAGCCGAGCTCGAGGAGCGCAGCGAGCGCCACCGGCGAGAGCTCGAGCAGATCTCCGGGCTCAACGCCGCCCAGGCCCGGCAGCTCCTGCTGCGCGATGTCGAGGAGGTCGCCCGTCACGACAAGGCGCGCATCCTGCGCGAGGTCGAGGCCGAGACCAAGCGCGATGCGGGACGACGGGTCCGCAACATCCTGGCGGTGGCGATGCAGCGGATGGCGGCCGGACATGCTGCCGAGACCACCGTCTCGACGGTCACCCTCGCGTCCGACGACATGAAGGGCCGGATCATCGGGCGTGAGGGCCGCAATATCCGCGCCCTCGAGCACCTCACCGGCGTCGACTTCATCATCGACGACACTCCCAATGCGGTCGTCCTCTCGGCCTTCGACGGCGTCCGCCGCGAGGTGGCCCGGATCACGCTCGAGAAGCTGCTGCAGGACGGCCGGATCCATCCCGGGCGAATCGAGGAGACCTACCTCCAGGCCAAGGCCGAGCTGGAGGATCACATGGTCGAGTGTGGCGAGCAGGCCGCCTTCGAGGCCAACGTGCCGAACCTCGATCTCGAGCTGATCAAGGTCCTGGGGCGGCTCAAGTACCGCACCAGCTACGGGCAGAGCGTGCTCGCCCATTCGGTCGAGTGCGCGCACCTCGCGGCGATGATGGCCAACGAGATCGGCGCATCGGCGCGCACCGCCCGACGCGCCGCCCTGCTGCACGACATCGGCAAGGCGGTGTCGCACGAGGTGGAGGGGCCTCACGCCCTGGTCGGCGCCGCCCTCGCCCGGCGCCACGGCGAGCCCGAAGCGGTGATCCACGCCATGGAGGCCCATCACAACGAGGTCGAGCCCCAGACCGTCGAGGCCGTCCTCATCCAGGCCGCCGACGCCCTGTCCGGAGCTCGGCCCGGAGCCCGTGGCGAGTCGCTCGAGCACTACGTCAAGCGGCTGCGAGAGCTCGAGACGATCGCGGAGCGTCACGACGGGGTCGACAAGGTCTACGCGATGCACGCCGGGCGCGAGATCCGCGTCATGGTGGCTCCCGACGCCCTCGACGACGACGGCACCGTCCTGCTCTCGCACGCCATCGCCCGCGAGATCGAGGAGTCGCTGGACTATCCCGGCCAGATCAAGGTGACGGTCATCCGCGAGTCGCGGGCCACCGACTACGCACGCTGAGCCCGCCCGGGCCCCGGCCGCCACCGCGCGCGCTCGGGCGCGTCCGGCAACTACGCTGTGGGTGCCCATGAAGTCCTTCCACGTGACCACCTTCGGGTGTCAGATGAACGAGCACGACTCCGAGCGGATGAAGGGGATGCTCGAGTCGATCGGCTACCGCGAGGCTGCGGAGCGAGCCGACGCCGACCTCATCCTGTTCAACACGTGCTCCATCCGGGAGTCCGCCGACCAGCGTTTCCTGGCCCACCTCGGCGAGGCCAAGCGCCTCAAGCGGGAGGACCCCGAGCGAGTGGTGGGCGTCGGTGGCTGCTGGGCGCAGTCGGTCAAGGACGAGGTGTTCAAGCGCTTCCCGTTCGTCGACGTCGCCTTCGGCCCCGGCCAGGTGCATCGACTCGCCGAGTTCCTGAACTCGGACTCGCTGAGCGCTCAGGGCTACTTCGAGTTCGAGGGCTTCACCGGCCACCTGCCGGCCAAGCGCGCACGCGAGTTCCAGGGCTGGATGCAGATCTCGGTCGGCTGCAACCTGAAGTGCTCCTATTGCATCGTGCCGTCCACGCGCGGGCGCGAGGTGAGCCGGCCGCTGGAGGAGCTGGTCTCCGAGGCCACCATGCTCGCGGCCGACGGGGTCGAGGAGCTCACGCTGCTCGGGCAGAACGTCAACTCCTACGGCCGCGATCTGCGCCCTCAGCTCTCGAGCTTCAGCGAGCTGCTTGCGCGCGTCGACGCGATCGATGGGATCCGCCGGGTCCGCTACACCAGCCCGCACCCCAAGGACATGCGCGAGGACGTCATCCGCGCGCACGCGGAGCTCGAATCGGTCTGCCCGCACATCCACCTGCCGCTGCAGGCGGGCTCGTCGCGCATCCTCAAGGCGATGCGCCGCACCTACGACCGGGCGCGCTATCTCGACCGCGTGGCGCTCATCCGCGAGCACGTCCCGGACGTCGCGCTCACCACCGACATCATCGTCGGGTTCCCGGGGGAGACCGACGCCGACTTCGCCGAGACGCTGGCAGTCGTCGAGGAGGTCGGCTTCGACAGCGCCTTCACCTTCGTCTTCTCGCCGCGTCGCGGCACCGAGGCGGCCACCTTCACTGCCGACTTCGTGCCCCACCCGGTCAAGGTCGAGCGCATGGAGCGTCTGCTCGAAGCCGTCCAGCGCCGCGCGCGCGAGCGGGCGCAGCGCTTCGTGGGACGGACGGTGGAGGTTCTGGTGGAGGGGACATCGCGCACCGACCCGTCCAGGCTGCGCGGCCGCACCCCGCACAACAAGGTGGTCAACTTCGACGGCCTGGCGTCACCGGGCGACACGGTGGAGGTCCAGATCGACTCGGCGACCAGCCAGACGCTGATGGGCGAGCAGCGCCTGTTCGCCCGCGCCGTCTGAGTCGGCTTCCTTGCCATCCGCCGGACGGGATGCGAACATGTGTTCGTGCGCTGGGCGGAGCAGGACATCGAGAACGAGGCGAGCCGGCAGCTGCCCGGTTACGCCGAGCCGGCGACGGTGCGGCGCTTCCACGCGCCCGAGGCGCTCGACATCCGCTTCATGGAGGTACGCGCGAAATCCGCGCTGAACCGCGTGCCGGCCGCCTCACGCGTACCGTTCCGCTGGACTATCAACCCGTACCGCGGTTGCACCCACGCCTGCGTGTACTGCTTCGCCCGTCCCACTCACGAGTTCCTGGGGCTGGGGGCGGGGCGCGACTTCGAGCGCGAGGTGATCGTCAAGGTCAACCTCCCCGAGGTGCTTCGCGCAGAGCTGAGCCGCCCGTCGTGGCGCCACGAGCACGTCGCGCTGGGCACCAACACCGATCCGTACCAGTGGGTAGAGGGGCGCTACAAGCTCATGCGGGGCATCTGGGGCGCCTTGCGAGATGCAGGCAATCCCTGCTCGATCCTGACCAAATCACCGCTCGTCCTGCGTGACGTCGACCTCCTGCGTCAGATCGCCGCGGTGACCGACGTCGGGGCCTGCCTGTCGGTGCCGACGCTCGACGAGAAGGCCTGGCGAGCGACCGAGCCGCATACGCCGCATCCGCGCGCCCGGCTGGAGGCGGTCGCCGAACTCAACCGGCAGGGCATTCCCACCGGGATCCTCATCTCGCCCCTGATGCCCGGCATCAACGACTCGCCGCAGCAGGTGGAGCGCGTGATCGAGCTGGCGACCGAGGCCGGAGCGGTGAGCATCGGCGGCAACACCCTGTTCCTCCGGGGGTCGGTGCGTGGGATCTTCTTCGACTGGCTCAGATCGCGGCGGCCCGACCTCCTGCCGCGTTACGAGGCGCTCTACCGCGACGGCGCCTACGCCCCGGCGGCGGAGCGGCGCCGCATCGAGCGCTCCGCGCGCGTGCCGGGGGAGCGGCTGCAGCCCTATCCCGAGGCCGAGCGCGGCCGGCTGGGACACGACAACCCGCGTGGGGGCTCGACGCGCCGCGACGATAGCCGGTCAGCAGGGCGTGGATCGCCACGGCCGGCGCTGTCGAGGCAGGACTCGCTGTTCTGACCCTCAGGAGTTCTCGTGCAGCCCACGGCTGGCGTTGAGGGTGGCGGCGCGGTCCTCCGCCCGAACCACGAGCTCGGCGTAGCGTTCGTCGAAGTCGGCGTCACCGACGGCGACGCTGCCGATCAGGACGTTGCTGTCCGCGCTCCCGTATCCGATCAGCACGTGCGCCTCACCGTGGCTGGTGACCTCCAGCACCCGGTACTCGCGATGAGCGGCGGCGTCGACCGCCATGCGGCTGACGCGGCGATACATGGCCATCATGATCAGCGCGATCACCAGCAGGACGACGAGCATGATCAGCAGACGGGCCATCAGATCCCGCGGTCCGCGTCCTCGCGCGGCACCGAGCCCGCCGACGCGCGCCGAGCCCGCGCCTGTCCGTCGCTGATGGCCGCCGACATGGCCGCCGCTCCGAACCGGCGCTGGACGCGCGCCGACAACGCGGGCGCGACGCCCGCCAGCAGCGCTCCGGCACGGAGGTTGAACGGCGCGACGTCGATCTCTGCCCGGTCGCGCTCGATGGCGTCGACGACGGCCACGGCGACGTCCTGCGGCGGTCGGGTGCCGACGTAGCGCGGCAGTCGCGCGCCGGAATCGGCGAACATGCCGGCGCCGCTGATGAAGCCCGGGTACACCGCCGACACTCCGACTCCGTGGGGCGCCAGGTCCTCGCGCAGTCCCAGCGCGAAACCGCGCAGACCGAACTTGGTCGCCGAGTAGAGGGCGCCGCCGGGGCTGGCCGCCTTGCCGGCCAGCGAGGACATGAACACGATGTGGCCGCCGCCACGCTCGACCATCGCCTCCGAGAGCCGGCGGGCCAGCACGATCGGCGCGCGCAGGTTGACCGCCAGAGCGGCGTCGATGTCATCCACCGAGTGCTGGGCGATGTGCCCGCCGGCGGGGACGCCGGCGTTGGCGACCAGCACGTCGACGCGCCCGACCTCGTCGACCAGCCGGTCCACCTCACGCGGATCGGAGAGGTCGCAGGCGAGCGCCCGCGCGCCGATGCGGGCCGCGAGCGGCTCGAGGACCTCGGCCCGGCGTCCGGTGATGATCAGCCGAGCGCCGCGCTCGTGCAGCGCCAGCGCAACCGCGTGGCCGAGACCGCCGGTCGCGCCCGTGAGCAGGACGGTGGCGCCCGGCAGCCTCACGGCCGGCGCCGTGACGCTCGCGCCGGCCGGCGGCTCATCGACCGAAGACCGCGACGGTCGCGGTGAAGGTGTGCAGGAAGTACTCGCCGCCCACCGGGCCGATCTCACCCGCCGCGAAGAAGCCGGCCGCCGGGGACCCGCCGAACTCCTCGGCCAGAGCGTGGGCATCGTGGTCGCGGCTGCCGAACATGCCGCGCCCACGGCCGTTGCAGCTGAAGACGAGCGCGCCGGCCGGACGCGGCCCGCGCAGCGCCTCGCGACGGGCGGCGAGCGCGTCGCGCAGATCGCGGTCGGCGCTGTCGGCATCCCGCGCGTGCAGCCGCACGACCTGGCCGGGACGGATGTGGGCCCCGATCGCCAGCGCGCCGGTGTCGGGGTCGGCGCCGATCACGCCGCGCACCAGGAAGTCGCCTTGCACGTACTCGGGCTTGTTGGAGTCGATCACCACACCGAGCAGCAGTCCGCTCTCCAGCAGCGCGCTCTCCTCGCGGGGCAGGGCGAGGACGACCTCGCGCAGCTTCTCGAGGGCCGGCTTGCCGGCCAGCTCGGAGATGACGTGCCCCTCGCCCGCGGTGATGGTCAGCTCCGGGCCGACCGGCGCGGCGCCCTGTGACACGCAGGGCAGGAAGTCGACTCCGTCGAAGCGCAGGCCGACGGCGCCCTCGGGCAGCACTTCAGAGCCGAGGAACACCGCACCGCCACCATCGGCGGTGCGCGCGGACGCCAGGCCGCCGACCAGCGGCACCGCCGGGACGGCCAGCGACAGCTCGCGCAGAACGGTCTCGGAGTCGAAGGACCAGGGGTCGGCGAGCAGGATGGCTCCGGCCGCGCCGGCGAGGTCCGGAAGGTCGCTGCCGTCGGTGGCGGCCTGGAACGGGACGGCCGAACCGCCGTCGAGGTTGGCCGCCCACACCGAGACGCTGGTGCCGTCCTCGACCTCGCGGCCGCCCGCCAGCGTGCCGCCGGCGCCACAGCCGACCAGCGCTCCCGGTGACAGCACGCCGTTGACGGCCTCGAGCATCATCTCGGGCTCATCCAGGTGGACGCCCGAGGCGAACACGACCGTGACGTCGCAGGCCGCGCCCTCCAACCCGGCGCGCGCCATGGTGGCGGCTTCGACGGCGGCGGCGCGCACGTCGGTGAGCGTCGAGACAGCGGCTCCGATCAACACCGACATGGCTCAACCTTACATCCGCGCACCGTCCGGGGAGGCGGCCCACCCGGACCGGCGCGCTCACCGCCGACCCGATCCCGAGCCCCATAATCCCGCTCATGCCGAACCTCACCGTGCCCGCGCTGTTCGGGCCCACGGGGGTCGGCAAGACGGCGATCGCCATCGCGCTGGCGGAGCGGCTCCGAGCCGCCGGTGAGGATCCGGTCGCCGTCTCCGCCGACGCCCTGCAGCTGTACTCGGGTCTCGCGGTGCTCACCGGCGCCGCCTCGGTCGAGGAGCAGTCGCGCCTCGAGCACCGGCTGGTGGGCGTGTTGCCGGTCCACGCCAGCTCCTCGGCCGGTGACTACGCGAAACGTGCCCACGCCGAGATCGACTCGCTGCTCGCCGCCGGGCGCCGGCCGATCGTCGTCGGGGGAACCGGCCTCTACCTGCGGGCGGCGTTAGCCGAGCTCGACCTTCGCCCGGCGCCGGATCCCGAGGTTCGCGCCCGCTGGAACGCCGAGCTCGCACGCCACGGCGCTCAAGCCCTGCATGCGCGGCTGACCGAGCGCGCTCCTGCCGCGGCGGTGCGGATCGCGGTCACCGACTCCCAGCGGGTGGTGCGCGCGCTGGAGCTGCTCGACGGGGGTCACGCACCTCCGTCCCCGGGCGCGGAATCCCAGTTGTGGACCCGCGAGACGCGGCATCCGACCCTGCTGGCGGGGGTGTGGATGGATCGCCGGGTCCTCTACGAGCGCATCGACGCGCGTGTCGACGCGATGGTGGCGCGAGGTGCCCGCGAGGAGGTGGAGGCGGCGGTCGCGGCCAGAGCCTCACCGGGCGCGCGGCAGGCGCTCGGCTTCGAGGAGCTGTTGGGAGGCGACGAGGAGCGGATGAAGCAGCGCACCCGCAACTATGCCAAGCGGCAGCTGACGTGGATGCGCAAGCTGCCCGGCGTCCTGATGCTCGACGCCACCGGCGAGAGCCCGGAGCGGCTGGCCGCGCGACTGCACGAGGCCCTGCGCGAGCGCGATGCCGCCGGCCCGGCATCATGAGCGGCCCGACTGAGGTGGAGGCGCGCGGATGCGGTTCGAGAAGTGGCAGGCGCTCGGCAACGACTACGTGATCGTGGAGCGATCCGACCTGCCGTGGGAGCTCAACCCCGAGCGGGTGCGCCGGCTCTGCGACCGGCACCTGGGCATCGGCGCCGACGGGATCCTCGAGCTGTCACCGCCCGACGAACCGGGCTTCGTCGCCCGCCTGCGGATCTTCAACCCCGACGGCAGCGAGGCGGAGTTGTCCGGCAACGGAGCCCGCGAGGCGATCCTCTACCTGCGGCGCGCCGGCTGGACCGACTCCGCCACCTTCTCGATCCAGACCCGGGCGGGCGAGATCCGTCCCACCATCACCGGGCCGGATTCCTGCACCGTGGACATGGGACGCGCGCGACTGCAATCCGCCGACTATCCCGGCGGCGGCGCCGACGGCCGCGGCGAGGTCGCCGGTCATGCCTTCCAGCACGTGTGGATCGGCAATCCGCAGTGCGCCGTCCGCGTCGCCGACCCCGAGACGCTGGCCGCCCTCGACCTGGCCGGAGTCGGAGCCGCGATCCAGTCCAGCGAGCTGTTCCCCCACCGCACCAACGTCTCGTTCTGGACCGCGCTCGAGCCGGGCGTCATCCGCGCCCGCATCTTCGAGCGCGGAGTGGGCGAGACGATGTCGTCGGGCACCGGCGCCAGCGGTGCCGCGGTCGCCCACGTCCTGCGCGGCGGCGACTCGCCGGTCACCGTGCTGCTCGACGGCGGAACGCTCGAGGTGGAAGTCGACGAGGCGCTTCACGTCGACCTGAGCGGATGGGCGCTGCCCGTCTACGCCGGGCAGCTCGACCCGGGCCTCGTCGACGCGCTGCGCGACGCCTGAAGCCCGGTACCGTTCGCACGAATGACGGAACTGATGACGCAGGGCGCCATGGCCCATGGTCTCGCCACCCTGACCGTGCCCGACGGCCGGGTCCTCGAGGCCTTCTACCCGCAGCCCGCGCTGGACGCCGATTCCGAGGCCGGATCGGGCACCCGGCGCCTGAACGGCCTCGAGGTGCCGGCCGAGCTGGCCCATGCGGTGACCGCCGACGAGCGTCGCGGAGTGGAGGTCGTCGCGGTGACCACCACGATCGCCTCGCTGGCCGCTCCCCCCGCGGACGCCTACGACGCCTACCTGCGACTCCAGCTGATCTCGCACCGCATCATCCGGCCTCACGCGTGCAACCTCGACGGGTTGTTCGGCCTGCTGGCCAACGTCGCCTGGACCACGCACGGGCCCGTCGACGTCGCCGAGCTGCCGGCCGTGCGTCTGCGCTTCCGCGCCGCCGGCGAGGCCATCGGCGTCACCTCGGTGGACAAGTTCCCGCGCATGACCGATTACGTCGTGCCGTCCGGCGTCCGGATCGCCGACGCCGATCGGGTGCGGCTCGGCGCCCACCTCGCCGAGGGCACCACCGTGATGCACGAGGGCTTCGTCAACTTCAACGCCGGCACGCTCGGCGCCTCGATGGTCGAGGGACGCATCAGCGCCGGCGTGGTGATCGGCGACGGCACCGACGTCGGCGGCGGCGCCTCGATCATGGGGACGCTGTCGGGCGGCGGCAAGCAGGTCATCTCGGTCGGTGAGCGCTGTCTGCTGGGAGCCAACAGCGGGCTGGGGATCTCGCTCGGCGACGGCTGCGTGATCGAGGCCGGCCTCTACCTGACCGCGGGGACCCGCGTGACGCTGCCCGACGCCAAGGTGGTCGCCGCACGCGAGCTCAGCGGAGCCGAAAACCTGCTGTTCCGGCGCAACTCGGAGACCGGTGCGGTCGAGGCGATGCCCCGCTCCGGCACGTGGGGCGGCCTCAACGAGGTCCTCCACGTCAATCGCTGAGCGCCGCGACGAGCCACTCAGGTGAGCACGGAGGCGATGCGGTCGGCCGCCCCCTCGCACTGCGCGAGCGTCGGGACCAGCGCCAATCGCGCGTAGCCGGCGCCTTCAGGACCGAAGATCTCACCCGGTGCCAGCACCACTCCGGCTTCCAACAGCGCCTCGACGGCTCCGGCCGGGGCGCGGAGCCAGAGGAAGAAGGTCGCGTCGCCGCCGGCGACCTCGAAGCCGGCCCGCTCGAGGACCGGCAGCAGCCGCGCGCGCTTGGCGCGGTAGGCCTCGCGCGTCGCCGCCACGTGCTCCTCGTCGCCCCACGCGGCCGCGCCCGCCCGCTGCACGTGCTCTTGGGGCGCGACGCCGACGTTCGGCCGGTAGGCCTTCAGAGCGGCGACCAACTCCGGATCGCCGGCCACGAAGCCGCAGCGCAGGCCCGGCATCGACGATCGCTTCGACAGCGTGTTGAACACCGCGACGTTGCGCAGGTCCTCCACCTGCAACGCGGAGCCGGGTGCCTCGGTGCCGAAGTAGAGCTCCGAGTAGGCCTCGTCGGACGCGAGCACGAAGTCGTGACGGCGCGCGAGCCCCGCCGCCTGCTCGTAGAGCGCGCGCGGAGCGGTCGCCGCCGTCGGGTTGTTGGGGTAGTTGAGCCACAGGATCGCGGTGGCATCCCACGTGGCGGCCGACACGTCGTCGAGGTGGGGCAGGAACGCGCGATCGGCTCGCAGCGGCAGCTCGACCACCTCCTTGCCGGCGAAGCGGGCTCCCCGTCCCGCAACGGGATAGCCGGGCGCGGTGGTGACGACGTGGTCGCCGGCCAGGACCTGCGCGAAGTGGAAGATCGCCTCTTTGGAGCCTAGCGTCGGGATCACCTGGGTGGCCGGGTCGAGTTCGATGCCGAAGCGCCGCCTCACCCATCCCGCGACCGCCTCGCGGTACTCCGGCAGGCCCTCGGCGAGCGGGTAGCCGGCCTGCGGCTCGATCGCGTCGGCCAGCGCTGCGCGGATGAAGGCGGGCGTCTCCTCCCGGGGCTCGCCGACGCCGAAGTCGACCAGCTCCACTCCGTGGGCGACGAGGCGGCGCTTGGCCTCGTTGAGCCGCAGGAACGGGTAGGCGTCGAGGCCGCCGAGGACCGGGGAGAGCCTCACGGGGTGAAGCTCTCCAGCAGCGAGTAGCAGCGCTCGAGCGCGGCGATCTCAATGCGCTCGTCCTGGCGATGGGCCTGGGCCGGGGCGCCGGGGCCGAAGTTGACCGCCGGCAGCCCTCCGGCGGCGAACTCCGCCACCGGCGTCCACGCCTGCTTGGGCGCCACGGTGAGGTCGCCGTGGGCCACGAGGGAGCGAACCAGGGGGTTCGCGGTCGCCACCGGCGCGGACGGCGCATTGGAGTAGATCTCGAGCTCGCCGTGTCCGGAGGTCATATCGCGCAGGCGCTCCTCGGCGGACGCCGGCCCGCGCCCGGGGGCGTAGCGGAAGTTGACCCCGCACTCCACGTGGTCGGGAATTACGTTGGCGGCGATGCCGCCGCGAATGGTGGTGACCGACGCCACCTCGACGAAGCGGAGCCCGTCGAACTCATGGGGAACCGGCTCATGGGCGGCGAGGACGCCGATGCCGGCCGCCGCCCGCTCGATCGCGTTGTCCGCGCTCCACGGGCGTGCGGAGTGCCCCGACCGACCGCGAAAGGTCCAGGTGGCGTTGATGTTGCCCAGGCAGCCGGCGTGGATCTCGTTGTCGGTCGGCTCCATCATCAGCACCAGGTCGCAGTCGAGGGCGCCTCGCTCCCGGGCCAGCAGCGGCGCGAGCGCCGAATCGACTGCCGGCAGCTCCTCGCGGCCGAAGAACAGGCAGCGATAGGGAGCGCCGGCGAGGGCGAGCTCCACCATGACCGCCAGGGCGCCCTTCATGTCGCTGGCGCCGAGGCCGTGCACCGCCGAACCATCGCGGTGGCCGGGACGGTTGTCCTGGGCGGGAACGGTGTCGAGATGGCCGGCGAGCAGCACCGGGGCGTCCGGCGGTCCCGCGAGCAGGCAGGCGTCGCCGAGGTCGTGGACCATGACGCCGCCCGCGGCCAGCACGGCCGCCACGTGCCGGGCCAGCGGCGCCTCGGCGCGCGACTCCGAAGCAACGTCGATCAGCTCGAGCGTCCGGTCGGCGAGGCGCTCGGAAACCGGTGCGATGGTCACCGCGTGCACTGTATTCGGCGCCTGCGGTCGCGCGCCGGACACCTTGGAGACAGCGGCGCGCGGCCGAAGCCGCAGCCCTCACCGGGCGGCGCTCGGCGAAGCCGTGCGAAGGCGGCCCATCGCTGTTACGTTGGAAGCGGAATGGCACGCCGCGTGTTCGATTTGTCAGGAACGTCACACGAACGTCACGGGCGCGCGCTCGGGCCGGCGTCCTTCCGGTGAACGCGGAGGGCCCGATGCTCGATGGTCAAGTTCCCGGCCCCGAAGGTGGCACCGAGGAGCGGCGAACCAGCACCCAGCGCCGCGAGGTCATCCGCGAGCGCCTCGTCCGCGCCGGCTCCGTGCGGATCGATGACCTGGCCAGGGACTTCGGAGTGACGGTGATGACCGTCCACCGAGACCTCAACGTCCTCGAGGCCGAAGGGTGGCTTCGGAAGGTCAGGGGAGGAGCGACGCTCGATGCCACGGCGGGCATCGACACCAGCGTCCGCCACCGGCTGACCCAGATGTCGGAGGCCAAGGAGCAGATCGCCCGCCGTGCGCTCCAGTACGTCGACCACTCGGACGCCGTGATGATCGACGACAGCACGACCGCCCTGGCGCTCAGCCGCCTGCTGCCCGGACAGGGCCCTCTGACGGTCATCACCAACTTCCTCGTCGCCATCAACGCGCTCGCCGACGCCTCCGACATCGACCTGATCGCGCTCGGCGGCAGCTACGACTCGAGGTACGCGGCGTTCCATGGACTGCAGGTCCGCGACCAGATCGCCAAGTTGCGCGCCGACGTGCTCTTCATGTCCACGACGGCCGTGCTCGACGGATTCCTGTACCACAAGTCACAGGAGACGATCCTCATCCGTCACGCCCTGATGGGCAACTCGGCACGTCGGATCCTCATGGTCGATCACACCAAGTTCCGCCGGCGCGCGGTGCACCAGCTGGCCGCTCTGACCGATTTCGACGTGGTGATAGTCGACGCCGGCATCTCGGAAGACGACCTGAGCGCGATGGAGGCGCTCGGCGTCAACGTCGAGGTCGCCGAGCCGCTACCGGACGGCGAGGTCGCGGACGACTGAGGCGACCGATCGACAGCGGCCGCTCACCGGGCCTCGACCTTCCGCCCGCCGGCGCGTTCGACCGGCGCGGGCGCGACGGTCTCCGGCGGCGCGTTGAACTGGATCAGCGAGGTGACGCCGCCGCGTAATCCGATCTCGGTGATCGCTCCGTTGCGCACGAAGGGAAACACCCGCCGGTACTCGCGGGTCTCGACCCCCATCAGATGGCACAGCAGAAGTCGGATCAGCGTTGTGTGGGCCACCACCAGGACGCGCCCGTCAGGATGGGCGCCGGTGATGTCCGTCGTGACCGCGACGGCCCGTAGCACCGCCTCATTCGGGTCCTCGCCGCCCGGGAGGTGGTGGGCGACCGGGTCCGCGCGGAAGGCGGCAAGCCGATCCGGAAACCGGCTGGACATGTCGTCTGCGGTCAGGCCCTCTGCCTCGCCGAAGTCGAGCTCGACCAGGCGGTCGTCGATGCGCAGCTCATGTCCCGTGGCGCTCGCCACCACGGCAGCGGTGTCCCGTGCCCTGCTCAGCGGAGAGCACCAGATCGCGTCGAGGTCCGCCGCAGTCGCCCATCCCGCCAGCGTCTCGGCCTGCCGATGACCGAGCGGCGTGAGCGCGACGTCGGTGCGGCCGGCGTACCGGTTGTCGGTGTGCCACTCCGTCTCGCCGTGCCGCACGAGGACGATTCTCGTCACTGGACTGCCCTCCTACGGGTGTGATTCGCCACGGCGGCATCGAGCCACCCGCGGGCTTGTAGCTCGTCGACGAGCCGGACGTAAGGCTCTCGGAAGCGGCTGGTCCGCTCGTCCCGCGGGGCGAGCTCGTCGGCGACTCGCACCATCCCGGCCGCCGTGTCGGCCAGTGAATGTCCGGTGGCGCTCGCCGCGGCCAGCACCGCCATCCCGAGCGCGGCCTCGGCGTTGGCCGGGATCCGCACCGAGCGGTCAAGGATGTCGGCACGCAGCTGGGACCAGTACCGGCTGCGCGCGGCGCCGCCGGTGAGGGTAAGCGGTCCGTCGACGGGCGCGCCGAGGAAGTCGAGATAGTCGAAGATCAGCCGCTCGACGTACGCTACGCCCTGGAGCAGGGCCGCGTAGTGATCGACCTCGTCGGTGGGGGAGCCCAGCACGAAGCCCTCGGCGTCAGGGGCCATGAACGGGAACCGCTCACCGCGCGAGACGAGCGGATAGGCGACCACCGAGGCGGGCTCGCGCGCACCGGCCGCGCGGTCGAGCGCAGCGAGGTCACGGCCGTCGAAGTGGGCGGCGAGGACCCCGGCGCCGGCGCTCGACGCGCCGCCCGGGAGCCAGCCGTCGTCCGGGGAGCGATGGGAGTAGACGACGCCGGCCGGGTCGCGCAGCAGCTCTCGAGAGACTCCCTTTACGACCAGGGTCGTCCCCAGGACGGAGTTCCAGCTGCCGGGAGCCAGCGCACCGGCCGCCAGCTGGGCGGCGCAGCCGTCCGTCATGCCGGCGTACAGGGACGTGCCGACCGGGATGCCGGTCGCCTCCGCGGCATGCCGGCAGAGGGTGCCCAGCTGTCGGCCGGACCGGACGACTTCGGGAAGGACGCCGGGGGCGATGCCCAGGCGATCGAGGACCTCGAGCGGCCACTCCTCGTCGATGGCGTCGTAGCCGGTCTTGAGCGCATGCGAGCTGTCGGAGGGGACCGGCCTGCCCACCAGCCGGCGAGTGATGAAGTCGGCCTGATGAGCCAGGCGCCCGTGCGAATTTCCGTCGCCGTCCTGGTGCAGCAGATGCAGGAGCTTGGGCAGAGCCCAGGAGGGCTGCATGCGCGAGTAGCCGAGAGCGGCCCAGCGGTCGCCGCCCGCCTGGTTGACCCGATCCGCCTCCGCGACCGCTCGGGTGTCGTCGTACATGACGCCCGGAGTCAGCGCCTCGCCGCGCTCGTCGACGAGCAGGATGCTGCCCGAAGTCGCGCACAGGGCGGCGCCTCGGACCGAGCCGGGCGCGACCTGCGACATCGTCTTCCGGCAGGCGCGGGCCAGCGCGTCCCACCAGTCCCGCGGATCCTGCTCGTGGCGAGCCCCGTCGCGGTGGCTCACGATCGGCTCGGCGGCCGCCGCCAGCACCCGGCCGTCCGACGAGACGACGACCGCGCGAGCGCTCTGCGTGCCGAGATCGAGCCCCAGCCAGCCCTCGTCGGCCGGCATCCGCGGCTCAGCCATGCGCCCCGACCGGGGCCGGAGCTTCGCGATGGGCGCTGAGCGTCTGCCACGCGGGGGTACAGATCCGGCGCAGCTCCTTGAACTGCTCGAATCGGTCGGCATGGACGGCGTGACGGTCCTCGCGTGGTTCGAAGGAGTCGCGGAGCTCCACCAACCCGGCGGGCGCGCTGTCGACGCCAGGGAGGGTGCCGGTCGCCACCAGGCCGGAGATCAGCGCACCCTTCGCACCGAGCTCGGAATCCGCCGACCGCAGCGTGCGGATGCCGGCGATGTCGGCGATCAGCTGGCACCAGAAGTTGCTGTTCGCACCGCCGCCGCACAGCCTCAGCTCGCCGACCGGGGTGCGCGACGCCTCGAGGCAGTCGCGGATCACGTGACTCAGTCCCTCCATCACCGCCAGAGCGAGATGCTCAGGCTGATGTTCGAGCGACAGGCCGAGGAACATGCCGCGGGCCTGCGGATCCAGGAAAGGAGCCCGCTCACCACCGGGCGAGAGGTAGGGGAGGAAGACGGGATCGTCCGGGCCGACGGCGGCGCGCGCGGCCAGGGCGCCGAGCTCGGCAGGGCCGGTGAGTCCGAGCAGCCGGACCGCCCAGCCGATGACCTCGGTGCCCGCCAGGCTGGGATAGGCCCGGAGGTAGTCGTCCTCGCCGCCCAGAGCGATGGTGAACCCCGACGGCGGCCCATCGGTGTCGATCCCCTTGCTCATCACCTCGGTGCACAGGGTGGTGCCCAGGATGCTGCAGGCACGGCCCGGAGCCGTGGCGCCGACGCCGATGGCCGTCGCGGCGATGTCGTAAGGGGCCATGACCACCGGCAGGCCCGCGGGCAGGCTCAGCTCGACCGCCGCGGCCTGGCTCAACGAGCCCACGGGCTGGCCGGCGGCGCGCACCTCAGGAAGCAGTGGCGCCGCCCACTCGAGGTCGAAGAGCTCCATGAGCTCTTGCGAGTAAGCACGGGTGCGGATGTCGAGCAGGGGCGCGGATGCGTCGGATTCGTCGACGGCGAACTCGCCGGTGAGCCGGAGGAAGATCCAGCCGCCGCAGTAGAGCGCCTTGTGCGCGCGCGCCAGCCGCTCGGGCTCGTGCTCGCGCAGCCAGTGCAGCAGGGCGTTGGGAAGGCCGGGAAACGTCATCGACCCGTTGATGCGGAAGGCCCGTTCGATCGTCCCGTCGCGGTGCCAGCGCTCGACGATGCCCGCGCTGCGCCCGTCACTCCAGAGCGCGGCCGGACCGACCGGCCGTCCGGCGTCGTCGACCAGCCAGCAGCCGTCGCCCTGGGCGGTGCAGGCCACCAGACCGATCTCAGCGCCCAGTCCATGACTCGCCTCGCGGACCGACCGCACGACGCCGTCCCAGACGGCGTCCATGTCCTGCTCGGCGTGGCCCGGGGCGGGACGGAGCGTCGTCGTCGGGGTGCGGGCCACGGCGATCTCGCGCCCGTCGCCGTCATAGACCACGCACTTGATGACCGACGTGCCGACGTCGACGCACAGGGCGTGCATCGTCAGCCCGTCCGGTCGGCGAGCGCCGGCGCCCGTGGGTCGCGCACCCGCTGGCGGACGGCGTCGGCGGATGAGTCGTCGGGCTGCTCCTGCGAGGCCAGCTCCACCTCAACGCGCCGCCGGTAGCGCTCGATCTCGGCCTCGACCGTCGGGCCATCCCAGCCGAGCGCCTCTCCGACCAGGGGCCCCACGCTGACCGCAGCGCGCACGCCGCGGTCAGGCGTCTCGATCGATGCGTGCAGCCGGCGGGTCAGCACGTCGTCGAGGTGCAGCGCTCCCTCGTGGGAGGCGGCGTAGTAGGCCTCCACCCGCAGGTAGTCCGGAGCGCCGTCGATCGGCTCGGCGAGCTCTGGGCGGGCGCGGAGGATGTCGAACAGCTCATCGATCAGGGAGCCGTGGCGATTGAGCAGGTGCTCCACCTGCTCGACTTGCAGCCCCATTTCGGCCGCGAGGCGCCGGCGCTGGTTCCATAGCGCCGGATACCCGTCGGCGCCCAGCAGCGCGATGCGGTCGGTGCACGACGCCCCGGCAGGCACGTCGAGGACCGCCGCCGCCGCGTCGACGGCGTCCTTGGCCATCACGCGGTAGGTCGTGTACTTGCCGCCCGCGATCGCGGTGAGGCCCGGGACCGGCGACTCGACGGCGTGCTCGCGGCTCAACCGGCTCGTCTCGTCGGTCTCGCCCGCCACCAGCGGCCGGAGACCGGCGAACGCGCCGACGACGTCCTCGCGGCGCAGAGGAGGATCGATGACGCGATTGACGTTGCGCAGCAGGTAGTCGATGTCTCCGGCCGTCACGGCGGGGTGGTCGAGGTCGAGGTCCCACTTGGTGTCGGTGGTCCCGAACATCCAGAAGCGGCCGTCGTTCCAGGGCCGGACGAAGAGCTGCGGCTCGCGCTCGGCGCGCACTACGAACGCCGCATCGGCGTTGATCCGGTCGCGGGGGACCACCAGGTGCACGCCCTTGGAGGCGCGGACCTGGAACTTGCCGCGGCCGCCCACGAGCTCCTGCAGCTGATCGGTCCACACTCCGGCGGCGTTGACCACGTGCGACGCCTCGACGGCGATCTCCTTGCCGGTCACGAGATCCCGGACGTCCACGCCGGTGACCCGACCGTCGCGCCGGCGGAAGCCGACGACCTTCGCGGCGGTGGCGACCTGGGCCCCATAGGCGACGGCCGTCCGTGCCACCGCCATCGTGTGGCGGGCGTCGTCGCACTGGGTGTCGTAGAAGGTGAGAGCGCCGATCATGGCCTCCGGCCTGAGCGCCGGCGCCACGCGGAGCGCGCCACGACGGCTCAGATGCCGGTGACGCGGCACGGCGCCGGCGCCGCCCAGGGTGTCGTAGAGGACCAGCCCGGCGCCGAGGTAGGCGCGCTCCCACGCGCGATGCTCGAGCAGGTACATGAACCGCATCGGCTTGACCAGATGCGGCGCGAGGCGGCGAAGCATCAGTGCGCGCTCGGCCAACGACTCGCGCACCAGCCCGAACTGCATGTGCTCCATGTAGCGCAGGCCGCCGTGGATGAGCTTGCCCGACCGGCTCGAGGTCCCCGAGGCGTAGTCGCGCATCTCGACCAGCGCCACCGACAGGCCCCGGGTGGCGGCGTCCAGCGCGATCCCGCAACCGGTGACGCCGCCGCCGACCACCACGAGGTCGAAGCGCTCGCTGCCCATCCGGCGCAGTGCCTCCGCGCGCTGCGCCGGGTTGAGGGCCGCCCGGCTGGCGCCGGCCGAATCCATGTCAGGCACGTCCCGACGAGACGCGGGATCGGCGCGCGATGGAATCCAGGCTCACGGCGAGCAGGAGGACTCCGCCGGTGATCATGAACCGATACGACGAGTCGAGGCTAAGGAGCGTGAGCCCGTTCGAGATGGCCTGGATGACCAAGATCCCGAGCAGCGCGGCGAAGGCGGAGCCGCGGCCGCCGAAGAGGCTGGTTCCCCCGATGACCGCTGCCGCGATGGCGTTGAGGTTGACGTCGGCGCCGCCGCTGCTCTGATTGGCGGCGGCCAGGCGGGCGGCGGCGAGGATGCCGCCGAGGGCGGCCAGCGTCGAGCAGAACACGAAGACCGAGGCGTACACGGCCCGCACGTTGATGCCGGCGCGCCGGGCCGCCTCGGGATTGCCGCCCACCGCGAACATCGAGCGGCCGAATCCCGTCCGCGTCAGGACGTAGTGCATGACCAGCACCAGGGCGACGAAGAAGACGAACATCCAGCCGACGCCGCGGGTCTGGTTGAGGTAGGCGACCAGCAGTCCGAGGACGATCAGCAGCACGACGCTGCGAATCGCCAGCAACGTGACGGACTGGGCCGACAGTCCGGTCTTTCGCCGCTCCTGCGCCCGCGCGTAGCCTGACGCGAAGAGCCCGAGCGCGGCGGCGGCGACCAGCAGGTAGGAAAGCCATCTCGGGACGAATTCGAGCTGGGCGAACCTCACCAGCGCGGAGTCGAAGGGGAGGTTGATCGCACCCTTGGCGCCCAGCAGCCAGAGCTGCACGCCGACGAAGGCCAGCAGTCCGGCGAGGGTGATGACGAAGCTGGGGACTCCGACGCGATTGAACAGCTGCGCGTAGAGGAGGCCGATCGCGGCTCCGATCAGCAGCGAGGCGAGGATGGCCAGGGGAACCGGCAGCCCCTTGTCGACGGACAGGACCGCCAGCAGGGCGGCGGACAGGCCGCTCACCGAGCCGACGGACAGGTCGATCTCGGCGACCAGGAGCACGCAGACGATGCCGAGGGCGATGACGCCGACGGGCACCGACTCGAGCAGCAGGTTGGAGATGTTCGCGCTCGACAGGAAGATCGGGTTGAGCGTGTTGAAGACGACCGCGATGACGATGAGGCCGGCGACGACGGGGAGGATGCCCAGGTCGCCGCCGCGGATCCGGCTGCCGAGCGAGGACAGGGAGTCGCGGAAGCCCTCACCCTGGTGGAGGCGCTCGTCCTGGAGGTCGGTGGCGACGGACGCCGCCGGTGCCTCGGTCTCTACGTTGCTCACGGAAGGCGCCCCTCGTCGGTGGTGGTCGGGACCGGCTGCTCGCGGCGGGCCGCGCGCTTGGAGACCGCGTTGTCGCTGGCGCCGGTGATGGCCGCGATGATGTCCTCCTGCGAGACGCTGCCGACGTCGAAGACGCCGTTGTTGCGCCCGAGGCGCAGGACGACGACGGTGTCGGCGACGGCCTTCACGTCGGCCATGTTGTGGCTGATCATGATCACGCCGTGGCCCCGGTCGCGGAGGCGCTCGACCAGGTTGAGCACCTCGGCGGTCTGGGCGACGCCGAGGGCGGCGGTGGGCTCGTCGAGAATGATGATCTTCGGATCCCCGAGCAGCGACCGGGCGATGGCGACGGTCTGGCGCTGACCGCCGGACAGCGACGCGACCGGGATGCGGACCGTGGGGATCTTGGCCGAGAGCTCGCGCAGGAGCTCCCACGAGCGCACCTCCATCGTCACCTCGTCGAGGCGGGAGGGACGCAGCTCCTGTCCGAGGAAGAGGTTCTCGACGACGTTGAGGTTCTCGCAGAGCGCGAGGTCCTGGTAGACGGTGGCGACGCCGAGCTGCTGGGCGGCGGCGGGCGTGGCGATGCTCACCTCTCGGCCCTCGAAGGTGATGGTCCCGGAGTCCGGCGCGTGGACGCCGGAGAGGACCTTGACCAGCGTCGACTTGCCGGCGCCGTTGTCGCCGACGATCGCCACGACCTGGCCGGAGGCGACGTCAAGGTCGACGTCAGTGAGGGCCGCCACGGCCCCGAACGTCTTCGTGATGGTCCGCAGAGTGAGGATCCCGCCGGTCTGGGGGGAGGGCGGAGGCGTTGCCGTCGCTGAGGACATTGGACTCCTGGTGAGTCGGGCGAGTGGACGAGGAGGCATGACGGCTCCCCGCCGCGGTCGACGGGGAGCCGTTCAGAGCGTCGGGTCGCTAGTCGGCCGCGATGCCCAACTCGGCGCAGCCCTTCGCGTATTCCTTCACGCAGAGGTCGGACGCCTTGATCTCACCGGAGTCGATCAGCTCCTGCTTGAGGTTCTCCCGCGTGACCACCGTCGGCACGAACAGCTGCGACGGGGTGTCGAACAGCGTCGTCTCGCCCTTCGGGGGCTTGCCCTGGGCGAAGGCGTAGGCGACGTCGGCCGCCGCGCTGGCGACGATCTTGATCGGCTTGGAGATCGTGTTGTACTGATCGCCGTTGACGATCCGCTGCGCGGCGGCGAGCTCGGCGTCATTGCCCGACACGGGCGGGACGTCTGCGCCGGCGGCCTTGAAGGCGGCGATGGCCCCGCCGCCGGTGCCGTCGTTGGCGGCCACGACGCCATCGATCTGGCCCTTGTACTTGGTGATCTGACCGGAGACCCAGTCCTGCGCCTTCGCCGGTGCCCACTCGGGCGTGTCGTACTCGGCCAGCAGCTTCAGGCCGCTGGGATCGATCGAGGAGTGCATGCCCTTCTTGATCAGGCCGGCGGCGGCGTCGGTCGGCGAGCCGTTGACCTGAAGGATCCCACCGTCCGGATTCTCCTCCTTGACCTTGTCGACCAGCGACTTGGCGAACATCGCGCCGAGCTTCTCGTTGTCGAAGGAGACGTAGTAGTCGGCCTTCGCCTTCGGGATGGGACGGTCGTAGGCGATGATCGGGACGTTCTGGGACTGCGCCTTCTGCACCGTGGTGGCCGCCGCGGCAGAGTCCACCGGGTCGAGCACGATGGCCTTGACGCCCTGCGCGAGAGCGGAGTCCGCCTGCTGCTGCTGCTTTGCGGCGTCGGAATCGGCGTTCTGGTAGAGGACCGAGCAGCCCGGGCAGATCTCCTTCAGGCGCTTCTCGAACAGCGGCTTGTCCGCCAGCTCGTACCTCGTGGACGCGGTGTCGGGCATCAGGAATGCGATCTTCGCGTTGGCTGCCGAATCTCCGCCGCCGTCGCCCCCGGTGCCCGCTGGCTCATCCGAACCGCCGCATCCCGCAACGCCTACCAACACGACTGTGGATGTCGCAGCGGCGGCGATCCCCCGTAAACGAGCGTTACGCACGCGATCTCCTTTTCTCACCGTCCTGACGGACGACTGAGGCTCGAACGCGCCCCACGCGCGGCGATGCCTTGACGAACAATTCAATTCCTCTCGCTCAGCAATGTCAAGTCGGCGTTCGATCTAACGCCCTAGCATGTTCACAACTGCGGTTCCGGGTGTGAATTTGTTCCTCGTCGGCGCGGTCCAGCCGGGCCCACGGCGGCGGCCGAGGGGCCAGGTCTCCGCCACGAGAGCCTCAGGCGCGACCTAGACTGGAAGACATGAATCGTGATCGACACGGCCGCCTCGGCCCGTCGCGCTACCGCGCCCAGGGGGATCCGCCGCCACGTGCCCGCCAGCGCGCGGTCGCCGTCGGCGTGATGCCCGATTCCGACGACCTCGGCGAGCTCAAGGAGCTCCTGCGGACGGCGGGCGTGGCGGTCACCGCGGAGCTCGTCCAGCACCGCGAGCAGGCCCATCCCAACCTCTACATGGGGCCGGGCAAGGTGGCCGAGCTCAAGGCGCTGGTCGAGTCGTCCGGGGCCAACCTGGTGTCCTGCGACGACGAGCTGAGCCCGCGGCAGGAGCGCAACCTCGAGTCCGAGCTCGGCGTCCCCGTGATCGACCGCACCGCGGTGATCCTCGACATCTTCGCGAGCCACGCCCACACCGCCGAGGGCAAGCTGCAGGTCGAGCTGGCCCAGCTCGAGTACAACCTCGCGCGGATGCGGGGGCTGTGGACGCACCTCGAGCGCCTCGGCGGCGGCATCGGCACGCGCGGACCGGGCGAGTCGCAGATCGAGACGGATCGACGGCTGGCGCGCAACCGCATCTCGAGCCTGCGCCGGCGCCTGGATCAGGTCCGCTCGACGCGTTCGGTGATGCGCGCCGAGCGCGAGCGGGCGAAGCTGCCGACCATCGCGCTCGCCGGCTACACCAACGCCGGCAAGTCGACGCTGCTCAACGCCCTCACCGGTTCGACGGTCGGCGTCCAGGACCGGCTGTTCCACACGCTTGACCCGACAACCCGCACGATGCGCCTCGACGGCCGGACCTATCTGGCCACCGACACCGTCGGCTTCATCCGCAAGCTGCCCCACCAGCTCGTCGACGCCTTCGCGGCGACGCTGGAGGAGACGCGACTGGCCGACCTCATCCTGCACGTCGTCGACGCCAGCGCGCCCGAAGAGGAGCTGGTCGAGATGACGCGCGCCGTCGAAGACGTCCTCGCCGAGATCGGGGTCGCGGAGACCACCACGCTGCTGGTGCTCAACAAGGCCGACCTGCTCGACGACGAGCGCCGCCGCGAGCTCACCTTCCGGCATCCCGAGGGCATTTTGGTCAGCGCCGAGACGGGGGAGGGCCTCGAGGAGCTTGGCCCGCGCGTCTCGGCCGAGTTCGAGCGCCGCCTGCAGGACGTGCATCTGAAGGTGCCGTTCTCCGAGGGCACCGTCCTCTCCGAACTCCACGAGCTGGCCGGCGACCTGACGCGCGAGGACACGCCCGAGGGCGTGCTGATCCACGTCCGGCTGCCGTCGGTTATCGCCGAGCGCTTCGAGCGCTTCGCGGTCGCCGATCCGGAGGCCGGCAAGCCGGCCGCGAAGGGGACGGGCGGCCCGAGCCGCAATGGCGGGGCAGCCGAGCTCGACGGCGCCGCGGGTCCCGGGCGCAACGGCGAGGTCACGGCGGTCGCTCCCGCGGACGGGGCGCGACCCGCCGACTCCGCGGCGAGCGCCTCCGAGTGACGCTGAGGGTCCGCCGCCTGCATCCGGCGGCCGAGATGCCCAGCCGCGCGCAACCGGGCGACGCGGGACTCGACCTCCGGGCGGTGGAGAGGGTCGTGCTGGCTCCGGGCCGGCGGGCGAGAGTCGCAACCGGGATCGCCATCGAGCTTCCGCCCGACCACGCCGGCTGGATCGTCCCGCGCTCCGGGTTGGCGGAGCGCCACGGCATCGGACTGGTCAACGCTCCCGGACTGATCGACTCCGGCTATCGCGGAGAGCTGTGCGTGCTCCTGCTCAACACGGACTTCCACGCGGCCTTCACCGTGGAGCCGGGCATGCGCATCGCCCAGCTGGTGCTGGTGCCCTTCGCCTCGCCGCCGCTGGTCGAGGTCGGCGAGCTACCCGACAGCGCGCGGGGAGCCGGCGGCTTCGGGTCGAGCGGAATCTAGCCGGCGACCGCCGACCGGGGACTCCGGCGCGATCGTCGGCGTTGCTGGTAGTAATGCGCGGATGCTTCTGGTGACGCCGCCCGGCGTACAGGCCCCCACGCGGCCGGGACCATGATCGTCGCCATCGCCATCTTCGTGATCGCTCTCGCGGTGATCGCCAGCGAGCGGTTCGATCGCACCAAGGTGGCGATGGTCGGAGCCATCGCGATGCTGCTCACGCAGACGCTCGATCAGGAGCACGCGATCGAGGCGATCGACTTCAACACGATCGGCCTGCTGGCCGGCATGATGCTGATGGTCAAGCTCACCGAGCACACCGGCGTCTACACGTGGCTCGCAATCCGCGCCGGTCAGCTGTCCGGGGGACGCCCCCTCGCGGTGACGCTCGCGCTGGCAGGGATCACTGGTGTGCTTTCGGCCTTCCTGGACAACCTGACGACGATCCTGCTGGTCGTGCCGATGACGTTCGTGCTCGCGGACGCGCTGGACATCGACGCCCTTCCGCTCGTGATCATCGAGGTGATCGCCTCCAACATCGGCGGAACCGCGACGCTGATCGGCGACCCGCCGAACATCCTGATCGCCGGCGCGACGGGACTTTCCTTCGGCGCCTTCATCGTCAACCTCGCGCCGGTCGCTGCCTTCACGCTCATCGTGACGACCCTCGGACTGTACGTCGCCTATCGTCATCGACTACAGGTGGCGCCGGAGGCTCGCGGCCGTGTGATGGCGCTCGACGCGCGGGCAGCGATCGAAGACCCGGCTGAGCTCAAGCGAACCGTTCCGATCCTGGTCGGCACGATCCTCGTCTTCTTCGCGCACAAGGCGCTTCATCTCGAACCGGCCACCGTCGCACTCGCCGGGGCGACCGTGATGCTGCTGGTGACGAGGACGTCGGTCGAGAAGGCGCTCGCCGACATCGAGTGGCCGACGCTGTTCTTCTTCTTCGGGCTGTTCGTGATGGTCGGCGCGTTGGAGGAGACCGGGGCGATCGCCCAGGTCGCCGAGGGCATCGGCTCGCTGACCGATGGTGATCGGACCGCCGAGCTGCTCGGCATCCTCTGGGTCTCGGTCGTCGGCTCGGCGATCGTGGACAACATCCCCTTCACCGCCGCGATGATCCCGGTGGTCGAGGAACTCCGGGGCAACAGCGGCGACGACGCCTACTGGTGGGCGCTGGCGCTGGGCGCGTGCTTCGGCGGCAACGCGACGCTGATCGCCGCGGCCGCCAACGTCGCCGCCGCCGGCATCGCCGCCCGGGCGAAGCAGCCGATCACCTTCTTCGCGTTCCTGAAGGCGGGAGTACCGGTCACCCTCGTCTCCGCGGGAATCGCCACCCTGTACGTGGCGATCCGCTACCTATAGCCCATGAGCCAGCGCCTCGCCCACCGTCTCGCCAAGCCCGTGGTCGTCCTCGATCAGGACGAATCGGTGGCCGGCGCGGCGCGCAAGCTGCTCCACGGCCGTCTGCGAGCCCTTCCGGTGGCCGATTCCCGCGGGCGCTTCGTCGGCGTCTTCGGGGAGCGCGAGTTCCTGTGCGCGCTGTTCCCGGGCTATCTCGGTGAGCTGAAGTCGGCCGCCTTCTTCACCGCTGCGCTCGACGAGGCGATCGAGGGCCGGGCCGCGTCGGCACAGCAACCCGTCAAGGACTTCATGACGACCGACCACGTCGACGTCCCGGCCACGGCATCGGACCTGCAACTCGCCGAGATCTTCATGCACCACCGCGTCCTGATCCTTCCCGTGGTCGACGACGGTGTCGTCGTCGGGGTCATCGACCGGCAAGCCTTCTTCGAGGAGCTGGCCGGCAAGTTCCTGGACCGGCTTCCGCCGGACTGATTCAAGCGCGCGGTCAGGTGACGGGGCAACGGCGCCCCATGTGAGCGACCGCACGCGTCCGGCCAAGCTCGCGCGATCCGTCTGGACGCGCCCTCGCAGGGGTAGGCTCGATCCTGGTGTGCCGGGAAGCCTGGTCGGCGCCAATTCGTCGATCCCGCACTCGCCCGGAGCCCCATGCCGCCGCCCCGTACTTTCAACCGCCGTCGCCTGTTCGCCGAGGGGAGCGCTGCCGAGAGGGCGCGCATCGCCGACATCCTCCGGGAGGAGACCGTCGGCGGCGCCCTGTTGGTCGTGGCTGCCGTGGTCGGGCTGGTCTGGATCAACTCACCGTGGGGTGATGGATACGAGTCGCTCCGCGACGCGAGAGTCGGCCCGTCCTCCCTGCACCTGGATCTGTCCCTCGGCACCTGGGCGGCCGATGGCCTGCTGGCCATCTTCTTCTTCGTCGCCGGGCTCGAGCTCAAGCGGGAGTTCGTCGCCGGCGACCTCAGGGATCCCCGCCAGGCCGCCCTGCCGATCGCCGCCGCGGTCGGGGGCATGCTGGCGCCGGCGCTCGTCTACCTGCTGATCAACACGCTGCACGCCGACGGCGCCTCGCAGGGGTGGGCCATCCCGTCGGCGACCGACATCGCCTTCGCGCTCGCCGTCCTGGCCGTCATCAGCACGCACCTGCCGATCGCGCTGCGGACCTTCCTGCTCACGCTCGCGGTGGTCGACGACCTGCTGGCCATCACCATCATCGCGGTCTTCTACACCGAGGAGCTCAACCTCCTGCCGCTGGCAGGGACGCTGCTTCCCATTGCCGCATTCGGATTGCTCGTCCAGCGCCGCGTGCGCTCGGCGTGGCTGCTGGTGCCGCTGGCCATCCTGGCCTGGGTCCTCGTCCACGAGTCCGGCGTCCACGCCACGGTGGCCGGCGTGCTGCTCGCCTTCACCGTCCCGGTCGTGCGCAGCGAGGCCGCGGGCGGGCCTGACGCCGGTCCAGGGCTCGCCGAGCACTTCGAGCACCGTCTCCGACCGCTGTCGGCCGGCGTGGCGGTCCCGATCTTCGCTCTGCTGTCGGCCGGCGTGGTCGTCGAGGGACTCGGCGGATTGAGCGATGCGCTCCGGGATCCCGTGGCGATGGGCATCGTGGCCGGCCTCGTCGTGGGCAAGGCGGTCGGTATCACCGGATCCGCCGCTCTCGTCTCCCGCTTCACCCGCGCCGAGCTCAACGATGACCTCGCCTGGTCCGACGTGGTCGGCCTGAGCCTCCTCGCCGGCGTCGGGTTCACCGTCTCGCTGCTCATCGGCGAGTTGGCCTTCGAGACCGGCTCCATCCGCCAGGACAACATGAAGATCGGCGTCCTCGTCGGCTCGCTGCTGGCCATCGCGCTGGCCTCGGTCGTCCTGCGGTCCCGAGACCGTGTCTACCGCGGGATCGAGCGAGGCGAGCGATAGACGGACGGTGCGTCGTGCCCGCCGGCTACGTCTCGCCGGCACAGGGTCGGAAGTGACGGCGGCCCGTCGCCGAGTTCATCCCACGCCGGCGGCGCGGCGTGCGGCCGCGTGGGCGGCGTCCTCGAGCCGATCGTCGAGAGCCGGGAGCTCGGCCGGCTCGATCCCGAGGGCGAGCGCGACGAGGTGGTCGGCGAACCAGGCGTTCTTGGGCAACAGCGGGCCGTGCAGGTAGGTGCCGATGACGTTGCCGCGTGGCCCGCCGATGACGCCTTCGTGGCCGTCGCTCCCGTTGTTGCCGTGGCCGCGCAGGACACGGCCCAGCGGCGTGGCGCTGGGGCCGAGATGGGTTCGCCCGCCGTGGTTCTCGAAGCCGGCGAGCACGCGGCGCTCCGTCCCGGCCCCCATCTCGATCGCCACGTTGCCGATCAGCCGCGGCGCGTCCTCGCGGACGGTGTGGAGGTCCACCAGGCCGACGCCGGGCAGCGTCTCGTCGTCGATCTCGTAGGAGCGCCCGAGCAGCTGCAGGCCGCCGCAGACGCCGAAGACGACCGCGCCGCGCTCGGCGGCGGAGTGGATCGCGTCGCGCTTGACCGTGGCCAGGTCCAGGGCGCACAGCTTCTGGTCGCGGTCCTGCCCTCCCCCGAGGTAGAGGAGGTCGTGCGCCGTCGGATCGATGGCATCGCCGAGCCCGCTGCCGTGCAGCTCGAAGCCGATTCCCCGCCACGCGCAGCGGCGTTCGAGCAGCAGCAGGTTGCCGCGGTCGGCGTAGATGTTCATGAGGTCCGGATAGAGCGCGCACACGCGCAGTACGCGCTCAGGCACGAAGGACCACCACCCGCGAGCCGACGTGCCGGGTCGTCTCGGCGATCATGCGCTGCGGCTCGGGAGTGAAGCCGGCCGCGGTCCCCTCATCTTCGAGCTCGGCCGGATCGAACTCGGCCAGGCGGATGATGTCTCGCTCGGACTTGTGGATGCCGTCGGCGCCCACCGTCTCACGACGGCGCTCGAGCTCGAGGAAGCCTCCCGCGCGGCGCACGGCGACCGGCTGGGACACGTATGAGCTCCTGTCGTGCTCGGCGACGTCGGGGTCGGGCAGGGTCACCAGCTCGGGCTCGAAGGGCTCGACGCCCGGGGCGAGGGCCATCGCCAGCCGCCCGCCGGGCCGCAGATGTCTTCGGGCGGATTCCAGGAAGCGCCGGCGGGCGCCGGCGTCGGGAAGCAGCTGGATGGTCTGCATCGGCACCAGGATGAGCGCGAAGTCGCGGTGGAGGTCGAAGCCGGCGGCGTCGGCGCAGATCACCGGCACGTCGAGGCCTTGCGCCGCCGCTCGCGCCGAGAGCGCGGCCAGCAGCGCCGGATCGAGGTCGAGGGCGGTGACCGCGACACTGGCCCGCGCGAGGTCGAGCGCGACCCGGCCGCTGCCGGCGCCGACATCGAGCACCGGGCCGGGCATCTCGGACGCCAGCGCGCGCCACAACGCGAGGTCGGCAGTGTAGGACCCGCACTCGGCGTCGTGCCAGATGACGAGCGGATCGAGCACCATCAGCGCCAGTACTCGCGCGAGACGCCACGCTCGGCGAGCAGCCGCTTGAGCTCGATCAGCGCGGTGTAGGTGGGCAGTACGTAGAGCGGTCCGTCGCCGTCGGCCAGAGCCGCGTCGAGAGCGGCCGGCAGGTCTTCCACGACGCTCAGCCGGCGCTCGTCGACGCCGGCGTACTTGAGCCGCAGCGCCAGCTCGGCGGCGCGGCTGCCGGCGCAGGTCATGTGCCGCACGCCGTCGCGCAGCAGCTCCCAGTCGGCGTCCCAGACCCAGGAGACGTCGCGACCGTCGGCGATGCCGTCGTTGAGGACGCCGAGCAGGTCGAGCTCGCGACGCTCGAGGGCGAGCGTGCGCAGCACCTCGTTGGCGCCCGCGGGGTTCTTGACCAGCAGGAGCGACGCCTCGCGGCCCCCCACCGTGACCGTCTCGGCCCGCCCGAAGGCGGGCTCGACCTCGCCCAGCCCGGCGGCGACGTCGTCGAGCCCCGCACCGAGCCGCAGCGCGAGGGCGGCGGCGCCCAGGGCGTTGTAGACGTTGTAGAGGCCGGGCAGCGGCAGCTCGACCCGGGTCGAGCGATCCCCGTCATGCAGCGTGAAGGCGGCCGAGCGGATGCCGCGAAGCTCGACGTCGCGACCGACGACGGTCGGCTCCGGTCGCCGGGCGTGGCAGTTCGGGCAGTGGTAGTGGCCGAGGTGGGCGAGGTAGGCCGCGTCGTAGACGTAGGCGGCTCCGCAGCGCCGGCAGTGCTTGGAGTCCGAGGCATGCTGGAGCTCCGCATGGGCGAGCGAGTCGTCGTCGACTCCGAAGTAGGTGGCCGTCGCGCGGTCGCGCCCGAGGTCGGCGACCAGCGGATCGTCGGCGTTGAGGACGAGGTCGGTGTGGCCGTCGAGATCGGCGGTCACCTGCGCCCAGCGCTCAGCGATCGTCTCGAGCTCCCCATAGCGGTCGAGCTGGTCGCGGAACAGGTTGCCGAGCAGCAGCACGCGCGGCTGGAGTTGCTCGGCTACGGCGCCGAGCCAGAACTCGTCGACCTCGAACAGACCCAGGCGGCCGGACAGCGCGCGGCCGTCGAGCGAGGCCGAGGCGGCCAGCGTGCTGGCGATGCCGCCCGCCATGTTGGCGCCGGCGCGGTTGTGGACCAGCGTCGTCCCGCGGCGACGGAGGATGGCCGACACCATCGCGGCGGTCGTCGTCTTGCCGTTGGTGGCCGAGATCACCACGCTGCCCTCGGGCAGGCGGCCCGCGAGCTGCTCGATCGCCCGGGGCGCCATGCGCAGGAGCAGCTTGCCCGGCAGCGACGTGCCGCCGCGGCCGGCCCGGCGGGCGAGGACGCCGGCGCTGCGGGCGACGGCGAGCTTGGCGACGAGGGACACGGCGGGCACTCCCGCGAGGCTATCCGGACTCGACTCCCGACCCCCTGGTGGTCACCAGTCGCGCAGGACCAGGTGGGCGAGCGACTCGGCGATGTGCGTCGGCGCCGGATCGGCGGCACCGGCCTCCTCGCGCGTCGAGGCGCCGCTGAGCACCAGCGCGGCGTCGAAGCCGGCCCGACGCGCTCCGGCGATGTCCGTGTCGAGCCGGTCGCCGACGGCGAGCACGCGGCCGGGTCCGAGGCGGTCGATGGCCGCCGCGTACATCGACGGCTCGGGCTTGCCGGCGATCAGGTCGGCGACGCGTCCCGCACCGGTCTCGACCGCGGCCAGGACGGCGCCGGTGCCCGGCCACGGCCCGTCGGGCATCGGGAAGGTGGCGTCGCGCGTGGTTCCGAGCAGCTCGGCGCCGCGCCGGACCGCCTGCACGGCGGTCCGCAACTCGGCGTAGTCGAGGAGGTCGTGGCCCGCGACCACCACCAGGTCGGCCCGTGAGGCGAGGTCGCTGCCGTTGACCACGCGCATGCCGCCGGCGGCGACGTGCTCGGCCATCGCCTCGGAGCCGATCACGTACGCCGTGCGCGGTCGCCGCGACTCGGCGAGCAGGAACTGCACGACGGATCCCACCGTGACCACCTCGTCGAGCGAGGCCTGGAAGCCGAGTCGCCACAGCTTGCGGACGTACTCCTCGGGGGCGTGCCGCGGGTCGTTGGTGAGGAAGACGAGGTGCTTTCCGGCGGCCCGCAGGGCGGCCAGCGCCTCGGTCGCGCCCGGGATCGCCTCGTCGCCGACCCACAGGCAGCCGTCGAGATCGAGCAGCACATGGTCATAGGGCCGAGCCAGGGGAGTGAGGTCCACGGACACCATTATCATCGCCGCCCATGCCTCGCTCACTTCTGGTCGCTCTGCTGCTGCTCGCCTTCGGCCTCTCGGCCTGCGGCGGCGACGACGAGGAGACCGGGACCGCCACGCCCGCCGCCACCACCGCGACGGGCTGCCAGGCCGTCGCCGAGCCGGAGCCAAAGGGCGCTCAGTCCCTTCCGGAGCCGGAGGAGCGCCTGGACCCCGACTCCACGCACGTGGCCACGGTGGCGACCAGCTGCGGCGACTTCGAGATCACGCTCGACGTCGGGGCCGCGCCCGTCACCACCTCGTCCTTCGCCCATCTGGTCGAGCAGGACTTCTACGACGGCCTGACCTTCCACCGCGTCTCGCGCGGCTTCGTCATCCAGGGCGGCGATCCGCTCGGGGACGGGACCGGGGGACCCGGCTACCAGGTACGCGAGGCTCCGCCCCAGTCGCTGAGCTACGAGCAGGGTGTGGTCGCGATGGCCAAGCGCGGCGACGAGCCCGCGGGCGTGTCGGGCAGCCAGTTCTTCGTGATCACCGAGGCGGCCGATCTGGATCCCGACTTCGCCCTGCTCGGCCGCGTGACGGCCGGGATGGAGACCGTCGCCCGCATCGCCGCCTCCGAAGTCGACAACTTCGAGAAGCCCACGGAGGCCGTGGTGATCGAGGACATCACCATCCGCACCACCTAGGCGCCGAGCACGGCGCCCTCCAGCGCGAGCAGGGCGCGCTTGCGATCGGGGCCTCCGGCGTAGGAGCCCACGCCTCCCGAGCCCGGCACCACCCGGTGGCAGGGGATGACCAGCGGCAGCGGATTGCGTGCGCAGGCGGTGCCGGCCGCGCGAGCGGCGCCCGGTCGGCCGGCTCGCGCCGCGAGCCCGCCGTAGGTCACCACCTCGCCGGACGGGATCCGCGCCAGCTCCTCGAGGACGCGCCGCCGGAACGGACCGGACACCAGGGTCAGGTCGACCGGCATGGATGGCGTGGTTCCGTCCTCGAGATAGGCCTGCAGCGCCTCGCGGGCGTCCACCGTCTCGGCACGCGACTCGACGATGCGCGGCCCGAGCCGCTCCGCGACCTCGCCGAGGGCGACCGCCTCGGGCTCCTCCTCGAACCCGATGCGGACGACGCCGCGGGCGCTCTGCACCAGCAGCAGTCGCCCGATCGGGCTGTCGATCCGGCAGAAGACGGCATCGACCTCACCGGCGGCGACCGCGCTCGACGCCAGCCGCTCGAGCAGGCGGGGGAGTGGGTCATCCGGGCTCATGGGTTCAGTTCCTCGCGTAGGGCGCGCACTCCCGAGGACACGCGCTGTCGGGCCGCCTGCGTCGAGCAGCCGAGCCGCTCGGCGATGGCGTCGTAGTCGAGGTCCTCGACGAAGCGCAGCGTGACGGCGCGTCGCCGCGACTCCGGCAGAGCGGCGACGAGCGACTCGAAGGCGTCGTCGTAGAGCTCAGGCGCGGTGGCGGTCTCCGGAGCGGCGGGCGTCGGGGACTCCCAGCGGCTCACGCGCCGGGAGTCGTGGGCGGTGGTGGTGACCACCCGGTACAGCCAGGCGCGCAGCTGGCCGGCATGGGTGAGGCGCGGATAGGTCCGCAGCGCTCGCAGCAGCGCGTCGTGCAGCACGTCCTCGGCGTCAGCGTCGCCCACCAGCCTGCGGGCGTGACGCAGCAGCTCGTCGCCGTGGGTCTCGACCAGGAGCCAGAACGGGGGAGGCGTGGAGCCGCTCACCTTCCTGTAACGCACGAGGGAGTCCGAACGTGAGTCACGCCTCGAAGCAGACGCGGCCGTCCTGCTCGCCGACGTTCATCATGCCCGCGCGCTTCAGCGTCCGCTGGGCGGCGGAATCGCCGGAAGGCGCCCAGGCGCGCACGGCGACCACCTCGTCGCGAGTGAAGGCGAAGCCGATCAGCGCCTCGAGCGCCTCGCTCTCGAGTCCGCGACGGCGCGACTGCCTCACGAGCTCGTAGCGGATCTCGACCAGTCCGGCCGAATCGGGCGGCGCGCCGAACCCGCAGTCGCCGACGACGAGGGAGTCGGCGCGCCGCAGGACCTGGAAGGAGACGAAGGGACCTCGGCCGTGCGCAGCCGGCTCGTCCTCGAGGATCATCGCCGCCGCCTCGAGCGTGAAGGGCAGCGGATACCCGTAGGCCCAGCTCAGGTCGTCGGGCGGCGCGCCACGCAGCACCGAGCGGGCGCCGGCTGCGTCCAGCGCCCTGAGCTCCAGCCGATCGGTGCGGATGACGACGCTCATGCGCGGGTGCCGCGGCGTCGCGGAGAGCCGCGGCTCAGCGCCGCATGCGCTGCAACTGCTCCGCTCGGGCTTCGGCCGCCTTCGCCTGGGCCGCGCGCTGGCGTCGCCGGCCGACGAGGATCAGGACCAGCAGCGCCACCGCCATGACGACGAAGGCCCAGAAGATCGAGAGCGACGTCTCGAGCCCGCCGAACGGCAGCGCCAGGAGCTTGACCAGACCGAAGCCGACCGCGAACACCGCGAGGATGAAGGCGAGAATGATCAGCACCGCGCGCACCTTGCGCCATGTGCCGGTGTGCGGACCGGGCGCGATGAGGCCCATCAGCCGCAGCGCGAGGAGCTGCCGGTTGGTGGGCGGGGCTTGGCCGAGCTTCTGCGTCGCGACCTTGAGATCGGCGCCGCGGCGCTCGGCGAGGGCGATGGACGCCTCGGCCATCCGCCTGAGCTGCAGGCGCTCCTGTGGGCGGGCGGCGGCGATCGCCACACGGTAGTGAGCCCGCGCCTTGTTGGCGTCCATCCGCTCCGCTGCGCGCGCTCCGAGCAGGGCCTGGGCGGCGGAGCGGTAGCGGGTCTCGGCTTCGAGCTCGTCGTCGGAGCGGCCCTCGAGCCGCTCCATGTGGTTCAGGGCGGACTTGGACTCGACTCGGCGCTGCTTCGGCGGCATGCGGTGATTCTAGGCCCGCCGGCGAAAACCGGCGGGCTCGGGCGCGGGGTCGAGCGGGCTGGTCGGCAGTCCGGTGGGGAAGTCGTCCCAGTCGTGCCCGGGAGGCGCGACGTCGTTGGGACCGTCCGGGTGGATCAGCGAGGCCAGCAGCTGGATCTGCCCGCGCCCCGGTCCCAGCTCGGACTGGCCGCCACCGTAGAGGCCGATACCCCGCTCGGCGCAGAAGTCGTAGAAGCGCATGAGCTCACGCCAGGACCCGAATCGCGACGGCTTCGAGTTGACCACGCGGGGCGGGGTCCTGCGCGCGAGCACGTCCTCCACCGAGTGGATCGGCGCGTCCCACGTGATGCGCGCCGCGTGCGGCTCCAACGCGGCGCGGGCCTCCGGGACGTCCAGATCGGGGTCCTCGAGGTAGACGTCGGGCATCGCCGCCGCCACGCGGGCGTAGAGACCGGGATCGGTCTCCACGTCGACCACGGTGCCCTTGTAGGCGCCCTTGAAGTCGATGACGTCGACCGCGTCGCTGGCTGCGAGCGCGTCGATCAGCTCGTCGCTCCAGTGCGGCTCGGCGTCGAGCTTGAAGCGGATCCCGGGGTAGGCCTGCAGTCGCCGTGCCACCGGCTCGAAGGAGGCGGGCTCCCCGAGTCGCAGGGAGACCGAGAAGCGCAGGGAACGCGGCTCGCGGCCGAGCACCTCGTGCAGCGGGCGCCCGGCCTGGCGCAGGGCGAGGTCGACCGCCGCGCTCTCGAACGCCCAGCGGCGGTAGCTGCGATAGACCGGGAAGGCCGGCTCGGCGCCGTGGAAGGTGTCGAGCTCCCCGAGCGCCCGGGACAGTGACTCGACCGTCCAGCGCCCGGTGATCGGCAGCACCGGCCCGCGCTGCTGCTGGGCGAGCTGGAGCTCCTCGTCCCAGGTGACGTCCTCGCCGACGCCGTCGTGGCCGCCGCCGCTCAGGGTGACCACCGTCGTCCGGCGCGTCCAGCTCGCGGCCCCCGCCTGCCTCGACAAGCCGTCGAGGCGGTAGCTCTCGACGGTGACCGGCAGCTCGGAGATGGAGTCGTAGAGGCCCATGTCGGCGCCAGCCTAACGGCTACCGTCGGATGCGGTGACCGCTCCGCTCCGCTTCGTGCTGCTGCTCGAGATCGTCGGCCTGGCGGCACTTCCGCTGACGCTGATCGTCTTCGCGCGCCTGCCCCGCGGCTCCGCCGCTTTCGCCAAGCCGCTCGGGCTGCTCGCCGTCGGCTGGCTGACCTGGCTGAGTGGTTCGCTCGGCCTAGGCCACGGCACGGCGACCAGCGCCGGCGCCCTCCTCCTCGTCGCTGGCGCCGGCCTCGCGGCGGGGTGGCCGAGGCGCCGTGACCTGGCCGCCTGCCTGCGCGCCCGCGACTTCTGGATCGCCGAGGCGGTCTTCCTCGTCGCCTTCGGAGCGCTCCTGCTGGTGATCGCCCACGCCCCGGACGTTTGGGGCACCGAGAAGCCGATGGACATGGCTCTGATCAACGCGATCGGCGTCTCCGACGCGCTTCCGCCCCGGAATCCCTGGTTCGCCGGAGCCGATCTCGACGGCTACTACTACTTCGGGCACCTGCTCACGGCGGTGATGATCGGGGCCGCCGGCCTCGAGCCGACGGTGGGCTACAACGTCGCAGTCGCCGCCTTCTTCGCCCTGGCGGCGGTGGCGGCTTGCGGCGTCGGCACCGCGCTGGCCGCGGTCGCCGGCGCGCCTCGCGCGCTCACCGGTCTGATCACCGTCGCGCTAGTGCTGGTGGCCGGAAACCTGGCCGGAGCGCTGCAACTTCTGCGCCTCGACGGTCCGCTCGCCGGCTACGACTGGTTCCAGGCGTCGCGGGTGGTGCCGGGCACGATCAACGAGTTTCCCGCGTTCTCGTGGCTGTTGGGCGACCTGCACGCCCACGTGATGGCGGTCCCGTTCACGCTGACCGCCCTGGCCCTAACTCTGCAGTGGCTGCACAGCGGGGCGCGGGTCGTCGACCTGGCCGCCGCCGCGGTGCTGACCGGGCTGCTCTACGCCACCAACGCCTGGTCGTACCCGGTCGTGACCGGTCTACTGGTGCTGGCGCTGCTCGCATCGCCGGGGCCCGTGTCACGGCGCGCGCGGCAGGTTGGACTGGTGCTGACGGGCGGCGCCCTCTCCATCCTCGCCTTCCTGCTGTCCTTCGAGCCGCCGGCGAGCGGAATCGGGCTCGTCGGCGAGCGCCGGTCGCTGCCGCTGTCGCTGCGCGACGGCGCGCTGACCCTCGGCCTGCCGGCATGGCTGGCGGCGGGCGCCTTCCTCGCCGCCGCGAAGTCACACCGCCGCCGGCGGGTACTTGGCTTCGCCGTCGTGGTGGCAGCGGCGATGGTCATCGCCGCGCTCTCCGGGCTCGACCTGGCGTGGACCGTCCTGCTCGCCGCTCTCGCCGGCGTCGCCGCCCGGCGGCTGTTGGCCGCCGACACCGCGCCAGGAAGCCGCTTCGTCTGGCTGACGGTGTTCGGTGGGCTGGTGTGCGCCGCCCTCCCGGAAGTGGTCTTCGTCTCCGACGCCTTCACCGGCGGCGAGCTCGAGCGGATGAACACCGTCTTCAAGCTCGGCTACCAGGCGTGGCTGCTGCTCGCCGTCGGAGGTGCTGGCGCCATCGCCGTCTGCCGGCCGCAGCTGCCGGCCGTGCCGCGACTCGTGTGGGTGGGCGGCGCCATCCCCCTGGCCTTGGCATCGGCGGTCTTCCCCCTCGCCGGGGCCTACGCGCGCACCGGCGGCTTCGCGGCGTCGCCCACGCTGTCGGGGCTGGGATGGCTGTCCGCGCGGGCTCCGGGCGACGTCGCCGCCATCGGCTGGCTGCGCACCCACGCCGCGCCGGACGCCGTCGTGCTCGAATCGGCCGGAGACGACTACTCGCCCGCCGGCCATGCGCGGATCTCCACCTTCACCGGCCGCTCCACCGTGATCGGCTGGGAGGGACACGTGCTGCAGTGGGGGGAGGACCCTGGCCGGCGCCGTGCCGACGTGTCGCGGCTGTATCGGGAGCCCAGCGCGACGGCGGCGGCGGCGCTCCTGCGCGCCTATCGCGTCACCCATGTGGTGGTCGGCCCGCTGGAGCGCTCTGATCACGGCATCGCCGGGGAGGCCAAGTGGGACGAGCTCGGCTCGCGCGTCTTCGAGCGTCACGAGACGACGATCTGGCGCCTCGGGAGCTGATCGAGCGCGCCCTCAGGCAGGGCGTCGGACCAGCAGCCACTCGGGCATCCCGCCCGTCGCGTTCCACGGGTCCCGGCGCGCCATCCACTCCAGCGCGGTGGAGGGCGTCAGCGAGTTGTAGTCGCGCACCCACCAGACCCGGAAGTCGAAGCGCGTGGCGTCGTATTCGGAGAGCTGGCCCGCCAGGCGCCGGCGCGAGCCGTCGGTCAGCAGCAGCACGTCGGACGGCGCGAGGACGGCGGCGGGGCTGGACAGGTCATCGAAGCCGACCTCCTCGAGATCGCGGAAGTACCACGCCCACGGGAAGGTGGCTCCCTCCGCGCTGTCGATGGTCACCGTCAGGGGCCCGCTTCCCGACTGATCACGCTCGGCCGCGAGCGCGAGGACGCGCGCACGGATGCCCAGCACCGCCTCGGAGGACTGGGTCGACACCAGCAGCTCGCGCGGATCGGCTCGGTGCTCGGCGTTGACCCACCACGACGACAGGACCACGTAGGCACCCGCCACCGCCACCAGCGCAAGCCCGGGCACCCGCAACCGACCGGGCGAGCGCCACACCGACTGCACTCCGAGCCCGGCGAGGAGGATGAGCGGCAGCAGGGGATGGAGCACCAGCCACGCGAACTTCTCGCCCGCCCACGAGTAGACCGCCAGCGACACCGCGAAGCCCCATACGCAGAACAGACCGAGCGGCGTCGGCCGGCGCCATGCGGCGATCGCTCCGACGGCGCCGAGCGCGACGACCGGCCACTCGTTGAGCGCCAGCGCGACGATGTAGAAGAACCACGCCTCGCCGCCGCGACCGACGTCGTGCTGACCCAGCCAGTAGTCGAGCCCCTCCCACAGCCCGTCCCAATGGTCGAGGTCGGTTCCGAACGTGGTGAACAGGAGGAGGTAGACGACTCCGAAGCCGGCCACCGCCGAAGCCCATGCCCGCCGGCCGATCGACAGCCGGGCGAGCAGATCGCGCCTTTTGCGTACCAGGTCGTGTCCCAGCCAGGCGAGCAGGAAGGTGCCGAACACGAAGGCGGTGATGAAGGTGGACTCCTTGACCGCGAAGGAGGCCGCCAGCAGGGCGCCGATCGTCGCCGGGTGCCACGGGCGCGGGCGGCGCAGGAAGGCGAACACCACGATCAGCAGCGCGAAGGTCAGGCACGCGATGTAGATGTCCTCGCGCGCGAAGCGCGAGAAGTACAGGTAGGAGGGCCCGATCGCCAGGAGCACGGCGACGGCGAAGGCGGCGATCCGCCCGAGCAGGGGTCGCAGTCCCCAGGCGAGCGCGACCATCGCGGTACCCATGAGAACCGGTGCCAGCCGCGCGGTGAGGTCGCTGTCGCCGAGCACCGCGAACACCGCCGCAGTCAGGTAGAAGCGCAGCGGGCCGTGCAGCAACGGGTCGTACTCGTACTGACCCTTCGTCAGCAGCACCCATGAGAAGTAGGCGTCCTGGCTCTCGTCGTGGTGAAACGGCCGGTCGCCGAGGTCGATCAGCCGCAGCACCAGCGCAAGGGCCACCAGCAGCCCGTAGGCGATCAGCTCACCGCGCGGCTGGCGTCGCAGCCGGCCGGCGAGTGCCCTCACCCGCTCGCCTCCGCCCGCGTCGCGCGCAGCTTGCGCATGCCGCCGTAGCGGGCGGCGGCGAGGAGAAGCCCGGCGACGGTGATCGGCACCACGATCACGAAGCGCAGGGTCACCAGGTAGGCGACCGCCACGCTGCCCGCGCCGCCCAGCGCCCGAATCCCGATCACCGCGGCGGCGTCCTGGGTGCCGGCGTATCCCGGCCCGGACGGGATCAGCGCGAACACGCTGGCCAGCGCGACCAGGTAGGTCCCCTCGATCGGGTCCATGTGGAACCCGACGGCGGCGCCGACCGCCATCCAGACGCCCGCCTCGATCGCCCACACCAGCAGCGTCACCACCAGCATCACCGCTCCGAGACGACTCCGCAGGCCGATGGTGGAGGAGAGGATCGGCAGCAGGAACACCTGTGCGCGCTGGCGGCGCCAGAGGACCGCCACGATCCCGGCGCCCAGCACGGCGACGGCCGCCACGATCCCCAGCGCCAGGCCGAGCGAGTCGCCGCCGATGGCGCCGAGGACCCCGTAGCCCACGATCGCGAACAGCAGCAGGACCACGGCCACGTCGAGCAGGCGCTCGGCCAGCAGGGTGCCGAGCACGGTGCGCCGGGAGGTGTCGGCGCGGGGCGCCATCAACACCACGCGCACGGCGTCGCCGGCCCGTGCCGGCAGCAGGTTGTTGGTGGCGTAGCCGACCACGGTGAGCGCGTAGGAGTCGGCGCGGCGAGGCGAGGCGCCATCGGCGACCAGCAGGGCGTGCCAGCGCTCGGCGCGCACGACGGTGGCCAGGGCGTAGAGCCCGACCGCTCCGAGCAGGGCGGCGAGCTGCTCGCGCGTGGACGGCAGGCGCGGCGACTCCTGCTGCAGAGCCCACCACACGACGGCGCCGAGGGCCAGGACCGAGACGACGGTCCCGAGCGCGGAGGCTCCGACGTGGAGCCGGCGACGTGCCGGCGGCGCCGGCCCGCCCGCCGGCACCGCCGGAATCGACTCAGGCGTTGGCGGAGGAGTGCTGATCCGAGTCGCCCATGGCAGAGTCGTCGTCTTCAGTGGGGAGGGGCGGGGGGGTGTCGGAGGAGCCGCCGGAGCCGCCCTCGGCACCGATCTCGTCGCTCTCGTCCTCGAGTCGCTTGCGCTTGTCGTCGTCGCTCATCTTCACTCCTGTCGATGGATCCACGGTCAGCAATCATCTCGCACGGATGGCCCGCGTCCGGCCGTCGCGGCAACCTGGCGCACCGGTTCGTCAGGCGCCCAACAGGTCGTCAAAGGCCAGCTGCGAGGAATCGGGCCGGTCGCTTCCCTCGCGACGCGCGTGCGTCCAGTGGTCGATCACCTCGCGAGCGCTCGCCTGGCGCCAGGTGATCCGGCGATCAAGCGGCTCGACGCTGAGCCCGCCAGCTCCCGTTCCCAGCACGCGAGCGTGGAACAGCCGGCCGCGCTTGTTGATCAGCACGAGGTCGCCGGGAGCGATGGCACGGGTCCGCATGAGTCGACGAGGCTGCCAGGAACTCCGGACGGGAGCGCCCCCGCGCCTCAGCCGAGCAGGATGGCGTCGACCAGCGTCCCCGCCGCCAGCAGGCCGGCATCGTGGCCGACGACCACGAACCCGTCCGCGCGGGCGAGGCCCCCGGTGAGGTGGGATCCCTGGTCGGGCAGCGGGGTGGCTTCGAGGACGCCGTCGGCGCCCGGCGCGAAGGTCGATGCCAGCAGCGTCGTGCGCCCGTCGTCCGCTCGCGCCGCCCCGGTGAGCCGCACGCGCTGTGAGCTCGGGTCGGGCTCGTCCCGGCCGTGCAGCGCGTTGAGCGCCGGTTGCACGAAGCACAGGACTCCGGCGATGGTCGACAGCGGGTTGCCGGGCAGCCCGAAGACCAGCGTCGATGCCGAGCGGCCGAACCACAGCGGCTTGCCGGGCTTGAGCCGTACCCGCCAGAACACCTCGCGGACTCCGCAGTCGTCGAGCGCTCGCTTCACGTGGTCATGGGCGCCGACCGACACCCCGCCGGTGATCAGCAGCACGTCGGCGTCTTCGAGGGCGGCGGCGATCGCTACGCGGGTGGCGACGGCGTCGTCGGGCACCGTCGCGGTGGCGACCACCTCGGCGCCGGCGCCCGCTGCCATGGTCGCCACCACCAGCCGGTTGGACTCGTGGATGCGCCCCGGCTCCGGCGCGGCGCCGAGCGCCAGCAGCTCGCTGCCGGTGGCCAGCACGCGCACGCGGGCGCGGCGGCGCACGAACACCTCGCCGAGTCCCGCCGACGCCAGCGCGGACAGGCGCTGGACGGTCACCACCTCACCGGCGCGGGCGAGCACGTCACCGCGGCGGACGTCCTCACCACGGAAGCGCACGTGCCGCGCGGGAGCGACCTCGCTGGCGCACTCGACGTCGTCGCCGTCGCGGCGCGTCAGCTCGACCTGAAGGACGGCGTCGGCGCCGTCGGGGAGCGCCGCGCCCGTCGTCACCGCGGCGGCCGTGCCCGGCGCCAGGGGGGCGCCGGGGACGTCTCCGGCGGCGATCTCGCCGGCGAGCCTCAAACGCGCGCCGGGCGCCGTGTCAGCGGCGCGCACCGCAAATCCGTCCATCGCCGAGCGGTCGAACGGCGGCAGGTCGACGGCGCTGCGGGCGTCTTCGGCGAGGACCCGCCCGGCCGCTTCGGTGAGGCCGATGCGCTCGGGCGGCAGCGGGGCGCACTCGTCGAGCACGAGATCCCGGGCGGCGGTCAGGTCGAGCACGGGCCGGACCGCGGATTCCAGGTAGGGCTCAGCCGCCGATGCGCGACATGGTGCGCTCGGGCTGGACGAAGCCGGGCTCGTTGACGCGGTGCTTGAGCTCCTTGCGCCAGACGGCGTCGCGAATGATCTGCACCAGCTCGTCATCGTCGGCGCCGTCGCGCATCGGACCGCGCAGATCGGTCTCGCGCATGGAGAACAGACAGGTCCGCAGCTCGCCCTCCGCAGTGATGCGGATGCGGTTGCAGTCGTCGCAGAAGGGCTCGGTCACGGGCGAGATGAAGCCGATCGAGCCGAGCCCGTCGGTGAACCGCCAGCGGCTCGACGTGCCCGAGCGCACCCGTCCCATCGGCTCCATCGGGTAGGCCGCCTGGATCAGCCGGCGCACCTCCTCGTTGGGCAGCACCTTGTCGATACTCCACTCGCGGTCGGCGTCCAGCGGCATGAACTCGATGAAGCGGACCTCGTAGGGCTTGCGTCGGGCGAACTCGGCGAAGGCGAGCACCTCGTGCTCGGTGAAGTCGCGCAGCGCCACCGCGTTCACCTTGATCGGCCGCAGTTCCGGATGACGCTCGGCGGCCTCCAGGCCCTCGAGGACCTGGGCCAGCGAGTCGCGCCGCGTGAGCTGGAAGAAGCGGTCGGGCGCCAGCGAGTCCAGCGAGACGTTGACCCGGCGCAGGCCCGCCTCGACCAGCTTCTCGACCTGGGCGGCGAGCAGGTAGCCGTTGGTGGTCAGTGACAGGTCGTGAACCTCGGGGATCTGCGACAACATCGCCACCAGCCGCCACAGCTCCTTGCGCACGAGCGGCTCGCCGCCGGTCAGGCGGACGTCGTGGACGCCCATCTCGGCGAGCAGGCCGACCAGTCGCGCCATCTCCTCGTAGGAGAGCAGCGACTGCTTGTTGAGCCAGGGCAGGCCCTCGGCCGGCATGCAGTACTGGCAGCGGAAGTTGCAGCGATCGGTGACCGAGATGCGGACGTCCCCGATCGGGCGCCCGTGGCCGTCGATGAGCGCGTCTCTCATGAGCGGTGGAAGTCCGACTTGCCGCCGGTCTTGTCGAGCAGCTCGACGCGCTCGATCACCACGCCCGGCTCGATGCCCTTGACCATGTCGTAGACGGTCAGCGCGGCGATGGAGCAGCCCGTCATCGCCTCCATCTCGACTCCGGTGCGATCCATGGTGCGGGTCTCGAAGGTCACGGTGACCGTTCCCGCCTGCGCGTCGATGACCACGTCGGGCGCGATGTGCGACAGCGGCAGCTGGTGACAGAGCGGGATCAGCTCGTCGGTGCGCTTGGCCGCCTGGATGCCGGCGATGCGCGCGACCGCGACGACGTCGCCCTTCGGGTTGTCGCCGGCCTGCACGCGCGCGGCGGCTTCCGGTGACATGCGCACGACGGCCCGGGCCCGGGCGAAGCGTGCGGTGGCCTGCTTGTCCGACACGTCCACCATGGCGGCACGCCCGGCGGGGTCGAGATGGGTGAGAGCGGCGTCCATGTGCTGACACCAATGGTAGTCGCGGGTCTCGTAGCATTCCCGCCCACATGCACGTGACGGTTCGACTCTTCGCAGGCCTTCGCGAGCGCGCGGGTGCAGATCGGGTTTCCGTCGAGCTCCCGGAGGGGGCCTCGGTCGGTGAGCTGCTCGCGGCCATGGAGCAGACCGCGGTCGGCGCGCTGGACCCGGGCTCATGCGTGGTGGCGATCAACCGCGAGTACGCGCCGGTCGGTGCACGGGTGAGCGAGGACGACGAGGTCGCGCTCGTGCCGCCGGTCAGCGGGGGCTCCGAGCCGGCGCTGGATGCGGTCGTCCGCCGCGCCCGCCTGACTCCGGGGGCGATCTCCGCCGGCCCGCTGACCGACCTGGTGCGGGACCCGCGTGCAGGGGCGGTGGTGGTGTTCGAGGGCGTCACGCGCGAGGTCCCCGAGCTCGAGTACGAGGCCTACGCCGAGATGGCCGAGCCGCGCATGCGGGCGATCGCCTCCGAGGAGGCCGCCCGCCACGGATTGTGCGCGGTGGCCGTCGAGCACCGCAGCGGCACGGTGAAGCTGAGCGAGCCGAGCGTCATCGTCGCCGTCTCGGCTCCCCACCGTGGCGAGGCGTTCGCCGGTGCGCGCGCGGTCATCGATCGCATCAAGGCCGAGGCGCCCGTGTGGAAGCAGGAGGTCACCGCCGAGGGCGCCCGGCGCGTCGAGGGCACACTGCCTCGAATGTCGGACTAGGCGTGTTCTGGTAACAACTGCGTCCATGCCGCCGATCAGCGCTCCTGAGGAGCCGGTCGCTTGAACTCCGGACAAGCGCGCCTGATCGCGGCCTCCGCCGTCGCGCTCATCCTGATCGCCGCGGTGGGAATCGCCGGCTGGAGCCAGCTGCGCTCGACCTCACGGGCCTACGAGGATCTCGTCGACCGCGACGCGCGCCTCACCAAGGACGCACTCGAGATGAAGGTGGCGGTCAACGAGCAGGCCGTGAGCGTCCGCGGCTACCTGCTCTCGCGCGGCGAGCCGCGGGTGCTCGAGCCCTACCGAGCCGCGGTGGCCGCGTTCCTCGACGAGCTCGGTCAGGCCCGCGCCAAGGCCGAGGACCCGGAGGAGTACAGCCGGCTGGAGCACGTCGGCCGCCAGCATGCCCTCCTGCTCCCGGTTTACGAGCGTGAGATCGCCCTGACCCGCGCGGGCAGCTACGCCGAGGCGGTCACTCTCGCCCGCCAGGAGGGGCAGCGCGCGCGCGAGGATCTGGTGGAGTCGCTCGACCAGCTCGTGGCCTCCGAGGCCGACGAGCTGTACACCGGACGGGCCCGGATCTCCTCTGCCGAGCGCACCTCGGAGACCGCCATCCTCGGCGTCCTCGTCCTCGCGCTGATCGCCGGCGCCATCGCCGCCTGGTCGGCCTGGCGCGCCGCGCGCCGGGGGGCGGGCGTCGAGCAGCAGATGCTGGTCGCGCGGCGGCAGGCGGCCGAGGAGGCGGCGCTGGCCCGCATCGCCACGGCCATCGCCCACGAGGACCAGCCGCGCGCCGTCCTCGCCTCGGCCGCCGAGGAGGCCGCAGGACTGCTCGGAGCCGCCTCCGCCTCGATCCTGCGCTTCGAGTCCGGCGACCGCTCGGCCGTGGTCGTCGGGTCGGCCGGGCCGGCCAGCGCCGACGCCGGCCGGCGGGTGACCGTGCGTGACGACGACGTGCTCGGATCCTGCCTGACGCAGGGAGAACCGGCGCCGACGCCTGATCCGGCGACCGAGCCCGGAAGCGACTCGCCGCTCAAGCGCACCGCCCACGGCACCGAGCTCGCCGTCCCGATCTGGGTCGGCGCCCATGCCTGGGGAGCCATCTGGGTGGCTGCCGCCGAGGGCGCCAAATTGGATCCCGACTCGGGCGACCGCCTGGTGCGCTTCGCCGACCTCGCGTCGGCCTCGATCACCAGCGCCGATGCCCGTGCCCACCTCGCCCAGCTGGCCCTCGAGGACTCGCTGACCGGCCTCGCCAACCACCGCCACTTCCACGAGCGCCTCCGCGCGGAGGTGGCACGTGCCCAGCGCCACGACCGCGAGTTGAGCGTCGTGCTGTTTGACATCGACCACTTCAAAGACGTCAACGACCTTCACGGCCACCACGTCGGCGACCTCGTCCTGCGCGAGACCGCCGAGCGGCTCGCCGGCTGCGCGCGCTCGGGCGAGCTGATCGCCCGGGTCGGCGGCGAGCAGTTCGGGTGGATCCTGCCGGAGGCCGGCGGCCTGGACTCCTACCGGGCGGCCGAGCGAGCCCGTCGCCTGCTCAATGCGCAGCCGATGGCCGACGGCGTCCGGGTCAGCGTGTCAGCCGGCGTCTGCGACCTCGAGCACGCGACCTCGAGCGCCGAGCTGCTGCGCTTCGCCGATGGCGCCCTGTTCTGGGCCAAGGCGCACGGTCGCGACATCACCTTCCGCTACTCGCCAGAAGTCGTCACCGAGCTGTCGGCCGACGAGCAGCTCGAGCACCTGCGCCGCACCCGGACCATCGTCGGGATCCGCGCCCTCGCGCGCGCCGTCGACGTCAAGGACCACTCGACGGCTCGCCACTCCGAGCGCGTGGCCGAGCTCTCCACCGCCATCGCCGCCGCGCTCGGCTGGGACGAGCGCGAGCTCGCCGCGCTCCACGAGGCCGCGCTCGTCCACGACGTGGGAAAGATCGGCGTGCCCGACGCCATCCTCCTGAAGCCCTCGCGACTCGATCCCGACGAGTACGAGACGATCAAGCAGCACCCGGCCCTCAGTGCGGAGATCGTCAACGACGTGCTCTCCACCGAGCAGGTCTCGTGGGTGCTCGGACACCACGAGCGCTATGACGGGGGCGGCTATCCGGACAACCTCGCGCGCGACCTCATCCCGATCGGCGCGCGCATCCTCGCCGTCGCCGACGCCTGGGACGTGATGACCAGCGAGCGCCCCTACTCGCGGACGCGCAGTCGCGACGACGCCCTCGAGGAGGTGCGTGCCCAGGCGGGACAGCAGTTCTGCCCCGAGGTGGTGCGCGCCCTGGTCGTCGTGGTGTCCGGCGGCGCCCGGCCGGCGACGCCGGCCGGTTCGGAGTCCTGAGCGCGATGTCGAGGCTCGTCGTGGGGCCGTCGGCAGGGCCGGGAACCGACCGGCCATGAGCGACGTCCGCGTAGCCGTGGTGGGCCACGTCGAGTGGGCGGACTTCGCCGTCGTCGAGCGCCTGCCCAAGCCCGGCGAGATCATCCGGGCCTCCCATCGCTGGTCGGAGGCGGCCGGCGGCGGAGCCGTGGCCGCGGTGCAGATGATGAAGCTGGCCGGCGCGGCGGCGTTCTACACCACGCTCTCCGGGGACGAGCTGGGCCGCGCCGCCGCGGCCCAGCTGGAGGAGGTCGGCATCGCGCTGCACGCCGCCACGCGTCCGGAGCCGCAGCGCCGGGCGTTCGTGCACCTGGACGCCGCCGGGGAGCGGACAATCACCGTGCTCGGCCCGCGCATGGTCGCCAACGGCACCGACCCGCTGCCGTGGTCGGAGCTGGAGGCTTTCGACGCCGTCTACTTCACCGGAGGAGACGCGGCCGCCCTGCGCGCCGCCCGCGGCGCCCGGGTGCTGGTGGCCACGCCGCGGGCGTCCGAGACGCTGCTGACCGCCGGAGTGGAGCTCGACGTCCTGGTCAACAGCGGCAACGACGCCGACGAGGCACTCGACCCGTCCACCCTCGACCCGCCGCCGCGCCACGTCGTCTCGACGCTTGGAGCCCAGGGCGGCCGCTGGGTCGGAGGGGAGGGCGAGACGGGGACCTGGAAGGCCGCGGTCCTCCCGGGTCCCATCGCGGATGCCTACGGCTGCGGCGACTCTTTCGCCGCGGGCCTGACCTACGCGCTGGGGGCGTCGCAGCCCATCGCAAGCGCCGTCGAACTGGCCGCGCGCTGCGGGGCCGCCTGCATGACCGGCCGCGGGCCCTACGCCGGTCAGCTCAGACTGAGCTAGGCGATCTGACCGGCGTCCGGTGCGGCTCGGCCGGCTGGCGTCGCCCGGGGCGGCGGTTCGGCATGTTGCCGTCGCCGTGCTCGCGCAGGCGGCCGGGCCAGGGTGCAGCGTCCGGCAGCGGCAGGTCGAGTCCGTTGCCCCCGGACGGGGGCGCGGGCGGCTGGTCGTCGGGCTCGTGGCCGTGACGGAAGTCGTCGCCGCCCGTGTCGTCGTCGTCGGAGTCCTTCTGGCGGTAGAACCAGATCAGCCAGGCGATCAGGGCGCCGATGTCGAGGACGCGCAGCCCCACCATGAAGATCCAGCCTTCGAGGGTCATGCCGGGCAAAAGCGTAGGCGCTTGAGGCTGCCGACACCAGAGCGTGAGTCCGCCTAGACTACGTATCACAATGCACGAGATAGCGTATCTCAAGAACCGGGATAGACGACGGGGCAGTGCGGAGCTGTTCCCGACCGATCAGCCGCTGTCGCTCGACGACATGATCGGGCGCGCCAACGACGTCGAGACCGTCGCCCGGACGCTGATCGGCGGAGGTCACGTCACCATCGCCGGACCGCGGCGGACCGGCAAGACGAGCGTCTGCGACGCCGCCATCGAGGTCTGCGCGGGTGAGGAGTGCCACACCGCCTCGGTCGACCTCTTCCACTACGCCGACGCCGCTCAGCTGGCCGAGGCCCTGACCGTCGCGGTGCTCGCCAACCGGCCGGTCATCCGCCGGGCCTTCGCGGGCGCACGGGGAGAGGGCCGCCGTCTGGCCACCGTCCTCGCCGAGGTCGGCGTCAACCGAGCGCTCGCCGAGCTCGGATTCGACCTGGGGCCCATCCTCGACCCCGGCACCGCGGCCGCGGATCCGTCGCGGGCCCTGCTCGCGGCGCTCGAGCTCCCCGAGCGCATCGCGGCCGCCGACGGCCGCCGCCTCGTCCTATTCCTCGACGAGTTCCAGGAGATCGCCTCGCCGCGCGGCCTGTACGGAGACCCGGACGTGGTGACGCGCCAGATGCGCGCCGTCCTCCAGCGCTCGCCGCACGTCAGCGTCCTCTTCGCCGGCTCCATGGAGCACCTCATGCGCGACCTGTTCGCGCCGACCGAGCGCGCCTTCAGCCAGTTCGGCTCCTACCACGAGCTCGCCGGCATCACCGACGCGGAGTGGACCCAAGGACTGCGCGAGCGCTTCGGGCGTGATCACTGCACCATCTCCGACACCGCCCTGGAGCGGCTGATCTCCGCCGGTCAGGGACACCCGCGGGCAACCATGCTGATCGCGCAGAAGACCCACGAGCTGTCGCTCGAGGAGCTCACCCACGAGATCGACGACGCCCTCGTGAAGGTCGGCCGCGACCGGGCCATGCTCGCCGATCGGCTCAAGCACGAGCAGACCCTCGAGCGCATCCGGCTGCTCGGCCGGCACGCCCAGAAGATGGCCCAGCGCGTGGCGGTAGGGGCGACGCTCTACGAGGGGCTCGCGCCGCAGACGGCGTCGCGCACGCTCGAGGCGCTGCACGACGCGGGCATCGTCGATCGCCTCGGCCGACGGTGGTCGATCAGCGATCCGCTGATGCGCGACTACCTCGAGGCGCTGGCGGCCGGGCGGATCTGAGGGCTCAGTAGGCGCCGCGGCCGGCGAGGACGGCGGGAACCGTGGCGAAGAGGATCTCGACGTCGCGAGCGAGCGACCACCCGGCGACGTAGGTGTAGTCGAAACGCACCATCTCCTCGACGGTGGTGTCCGAGCGGCCCGACACCTGCCAGGGGCCGGTGAGCCCCGGGCGCAGGTCCAGCCGGCGGGCATGCCAGTCCTCGGCGAGCGCCTCGGCCTCGCGCTCGATGAGCGGACGCGGGCCGACCAGGCTCATCTCGCCCCGCAGGACGTTGAGCAGCTGGGGGAGCTCGTCGATCGAGTAGCGGCGCAGGATCTGCCCGAGACCCGTCACGCGCGGATCCTTGTGGATCTTGAACATGACGCCGTCGCCGATGTCGTTGAGCGCGGCGAACTCCGCCTTGCGCTCCTCGGCGTCCTGGTACATGGAGCGGAACTTGAAGACCTCGAAGCGCTCGCCGTTGCGGCCGACGCGGCGCTGCTTGAAGAGCACCGGACCGTGCGACTCGAGCTTGATGAGCAGCGCGATGGTAAGCAGCAGGGGGGCAAGCAGCAGCAGCACGCCGGTCGCCGCCGCCGCGTCCAGGGCGCGCTTGGCGCCCTGGGAGCGTCGCGAGAGGCGCGGGACGGTCATCGACAGCAGCGGGAGGCCACCGACGTTGACCAGACCCTGGACGCCGTCGAGGAACTCGAACAGGCGCGGGACGATGTCGACGGCGACCTTGGCGTCACGGCTGGCCCGGATCGAACGCAGGAGCTCGTCGTGGCCGGCGCGGGAGAAGGCGAAGATGACGCGATCGATCGAGTGATGCCGCAGGGCGGTCGGGAGATCGGCGAGGCGGCCGAGACGGGGGATGCTCTCCTGGCCGAGCAGGTGCGGATCGTCGTCGACGAACCCGACGGGATCGAGCCCGTACTGGGTCTGCGAGCGCAGCTTGGTGACCAGCTGGGAGGCGATGACTCCGGATCCCACGATGAGCACGGACTGGCGCAGCCCGGAGCGGCGATGGACGATCCCGCGGGCCATGGTCCGCCCGGTGATGACCAGCGGCGTGCCGACGACCAGGGCGCTGAAGGCGGCGAGGTCGGCGGAGGTCTCACCGAGGCCCTTGAGGAGCGCGTAGTAGGGCCAGATCACCGTCAGCGCGGTGATCAGCAGGCGCGGCGTGGTGGGGACTCCGGTGGCCCAGGCCCGCAGGTCGTCGCCCGCGTAGATCCCGAACAGCCAGCCGGCGGTCGCCCACGCGGCGACCAGCACACCGGCGCAGATGCCGGCTTCGGCGATCCCGAGGCCGGCGACGGCCGCGCCGACGCAGGCGCCGATGAGGACCGCGACCGAGTCCCCGAAGGCCATGTAGCGGCGCAGGACCGGCCAGCGCGACCGCGTGACCAGGTCAGACGGTGATGCCGGGCCGAGGACGTCGGACGCCGATCGGCGGCTGCGTTCGCCCGCGAGGGCGCTTTCCATGATGCTGTCCATGAGAGGGGTGGCCTTGCGAAGCGGTCGATCGAGGGGCTCCTCGATACAACGGATCGCGACGGCGCTATTTCACTTGTCGGCATCGGAGCCGAGTCCCTGAGCCCCAATCGGAAGTCGGCTCCTGCCCGGTCCCGCCGCACGCACGCCCTACAACGAAACCAGTTCTGCGTTGTTGCGCCACCGGGTCGGCCGACCGCCGCCCGGACGGGCCGGCGGGAGGCGCCGGCGTAGTGCCTGCTACCGAGTCAGAGCGCCGGCGGGATGGCGGCGCCGGCGGGGCTGACCGCGCTGCCGGCCCGCACCTGGTCCTGCAGCGGCCGCGACGCGCCCTGCAGGACCCGCAGCATCGCCTCCGCCGCCGGCGACAACCCGGAGGTGGGCCACAGCGCGAATACCTGACGCGTCGGGAGCTGATCGTCGAGCGAGCGGACGACGAGCTCGCGTCGCAGCGCGGGGAGGGCCATGCCCGGCACGAATGTGTGTCCGACGCCGGCGACGACCAGACCCTGGATGGCCAGCAGGTCGTCGCTCTCGAGCATGACCCGCGGCTCGACACCGGCGGCGTAGAAGGCGTGGCGCAGCACCCGCGATGCCGCTCCGCCCTGCGTGTACTCCAGCCACGACTCGTTGCGGAGGTCGTCCAGGGTGACCTCGCGCGCGTGGGCCAGCGGATGGTCGTGCGCGACCACCAGGTACATCAGGTCGTCGAGGAGGTGCATGCGCGGATGGTCCTCGGGCAGCACCGTGCTGATGTCGTACTGGAACACCAGGGCGAGGTCGAGCTTGCCGTCGTCGAGCCGGTCGACCGCCGTCTCGAGCCAGACCTCCTCGAGCGCCACCTCGACCTGCGGATGACCCGCCTTGAAGGTCACCAGGGCGCGCGCGACCAGGTCGACGAAGGCGGTGGGAAACGCCCCCAGCCGCAGGCGGCCGCGGCGGACCTCCAGATGCTCCTCCAGCTCCGCCTGGGCTTGGTCGAGCCGGCTGAGCACCGACTCGGCGTGGCGGACCAGCAGCTCGCCGGCGCCGGTGAGCCGGACACCCCGCGAACCGCGCTCGATGAGCCGCGTGCCGGTCTCCTGCTCGAGCTTGGCGATCTGGTTGGAGATGGCCGGCTGGCTGAAGGAGAGCGCCTCCGCCGCACCGGTCAGAGAGCCGTGCTGCGCAACCTCTTTGAGCACTCGGAGACGACCCACGTTGAGCATAACCGAAGGTTAGACCAGATCTCGACAAGTTCCATTGGTAATTATGGGGCCTCAGTACCAGAATGCTTTTCAACAAGCCACTGAGGAGACACGAAATGTCCGCACTTTCCGCAGGTTATCGCTCCGCCCGCCCCGCCTCGACCCGCCTTCCATTGACCCCGAAGGTCACGTCGAGTCGTCGCGGAAGTCACGCGCCGATTCGATCCGCTCCGTCCCCGGTGGAGCCGGCGACGGTCGCCAGCACGCCGGCCATGCACGTCACTCCCAACGTCGTCATCGCCGCTCGCGGCAGCGTGACCACGTCCCTCTCCACCAGTCTTTCCGACGCCTCGCAGGCTCGCGCGCTGAACATGCGCAACCTGCGCATCTGAGGCGCGATCCCCACTTCGGGCGTCACTTCCCCGGTGACGCCTGGAGACCGGTGGACTCCCCTTCCACCGGCAGCAGGACCCTGGATCCGGTAGACCCCACCTCCGGTTCGCAGGTTCTCCCCAAACGCGAGCGCCGATCCCCGTCGGCGCTCGCGTCGTTTAGCGCTCCCCGCGGGTCGACTGCCGATCGTCTCGCGTCGATGGCGCGCCGTCGGGCTCGGCTGCCGACGAAACGGCGATCGGCGATCCGGCGGAGGGCATCGCCGAACCAGCCGCCGCCCGTCGCGCCTTCGCCCGGCGACGCGCCATCTCGCGAGCCGACCGCGCCAGCGCCTGGGCGGGGGTCTCGTGCGCGGCCAGGCTGAGCGCGGTTTCCGGCGTCGCCCGCATCGGCGGCGGGGAGCCAGCGCCGGCATCCGAGGCGAGGGCGCCGATGCGCTCGCCGGCCGCCAGCGCGCAGACACCCATCGCACCCGCGGTGGCCAGCGCCGCGAGCTTGCCGGCCGCCGCACGAGCAGCACCCGACTGACGGGGTCCGGGACCCCCGGCGCCCGGGTCGGATCCGTGGCGGGAGGCCGGGCGGACTAGGCACTCCGCGGCGTCATAGCGCCACGCCGCGATCGCCAGCGGTAGGGGCAGCGTGGCCAGCGCGTACTGCGCCGAGCGCGCGAAGGCGCCGCACGCGACACACGTGGCCACATGGTCGCTCGCCGGCCCCTGACTCCCTCCGAGGAGGTCGGCGGGACTGCGACGCAGGAGGCGTCGGGTCCGTCCGCACTCCGAACTGACCTGCAGACGGGCCAGCGCCCGGCCGAGCGCGTTGACGGCCCGCGTGTGCCGACCTTCCCACTGGCCGCGGCTGAGCCCTTCGAGCACCATGATCGTCGCCGGATCGAGATCGCGCCCGTAGCGGAGCTGCAATATCTGCTGGTGCTTCGGGTCCAGCGCGCCGATCGCGTCGGCGATCAGCAGTCGCCGGGCGTCGCGCTCCAGCGACTCGAGGACGTCGTCCTCCAAGTGCACACGCGCATCGGCGAGCGACGGCAGCCCTTCGGCGTCGAGCGATGCCGGATCGAGTCGACGCTCGCGCCCGTCCCCCGGACGACCACGCCGCTGACGCTCGATGTCGAGCGCGAGATGCAGAGCGATCGTCCGCAGCCACGCCCCGGCTCGACCGAGGTCCTCGAACGAGGAAGTGTCTTGCGGGCGGCGCAGCGCCGCGAGGGCACGGGTGTAGGCGCCTTGGAGGACGTCTTCGATCTCGTGCGGTGACACCGTCGACCCGAGCCGCCGGCTGAGCCATCGCAGGTGTTGCTCGTGGTGTTCGGCGAGCTGTCGGAGGAGGTTCTCGGGCGTCATGGGGATCATGGCCGTCAGGGTTGGCCGAGCCGAGGTTCTCATTCGGAAGCGAGCCGCCCGGCCACCAAGCGGGAAATGGTCATCTCGACGGAACTACTAGGTCGCAAGGCGCATTGCGCCCGCCCGGAGCCCTCCGTCGAACGGCTAGACTTGCTAAGGCAACTTATGGACGTGATCGACGACACCGTGCCGCCCTGTGCCTACGTCGTCGGCGACGACGGGCTCAGCCACTGGCCCCAGACTGCCGCCGATGCCTGGATCGGGCTGTTGCAAACCCACCGCCACCTCACACGTGAGCTGGACGGCGAGCTGGAGGCTCGACACGGGCTCGGTCTCAGCGCGCTCGAGCTCCTTGGCCGGCTCGCCGCCGCGGAGGACAGCCGCATGCGCCTGTCGGCGCTCGCCGACGAGGTCTCGCTGAGCCTGAGCCGGGTGTCGCGGATCATCGACGCCCTGCAGGCGCGCGGGCTGGTCGAGCGCCAGCCATGTCCCGGGGACGCGCGAGCCATCAACGCCTGGCTGACTCCGGCCGGGCTGGTGCTCGTCCGTGAGGCGCAGGCAACGCACTTCGCCGGAGTCCAGCGGCGCTTCTTCGACCGCCTGTCGGCAGATGAGGTCGCCACGCTGGCCGAGGTGTTCAACCGCTTTGCACCCGGAGCGGCACGCGCCTGCAGCGCCCAGGGCCACCACGGCGCATCGCCGCCGGACGGCTCGCACCAGCGCTGAGCCGGGGCGCGCGTCGCCCACCCAGCTGACGCCGGTCGCAGCGTGCGACGACTTCGGGCGTATTGTTGCGGCATGCTCGCCGAGACGCCAGTCGACCGGCCGTCGCCGTTCAGGCTTTCCCTGCGCTACCTGTCCGCTGTGGTCGCCGCCGGACTCGTGGCCGCGACGCCCGCCGGCGCCGAGACCCGCAATGCCCCTTCGCCGGTAACCGGCATGGAGGCGACGATGACCGGAGCGCAGCTGACCGTCACGCCGGGGGCCCACCCTTCCACCGCCTTCCTGCGGTCGGTGCAGGGCCGACCCGTCACCGTCGCATGCGTCAACGGAGCCGAAGCGCTCGTGGGCGTCCTCGAGGAGGAGAGCCTCGTCCCGACCGGGAACTTCGACGCCGCCTTCCTCGGGGGGCCCGCGCCGTGGCCGGCGGGCAGCACATCGCTGACGCATGCGCTCACCCGCGACGTGTCCGCGACGGTGGACGGCTGCGTGGTCGGGCGCGCTCTCGCGGTCGCGTCGACCTTCGGATTCAACTCCCTGGGTCGTGCCCTCCTACAGGAGGGGATCGACCAGCAGCGACTCGCGCTAGCGCATCACGCCGCCAAGTTCGTCGCCCAGGATCGGGCGAACTCCCGCTTCCCGAGCGCGCGCCGACTCGCCGCCGACATCGCTGAGTCCGAGCCGCAGATGCAGGTCGCCTACGCGCCCACCGTGCGACGCGCCACGCGCAACGACGTGGTCTACGTGCTCGGTCGGGGCACCGACTTCAAGCGCGTCACGCTCGCCTACCGCCAGAACGACGGCCAGCCGGTGGAGTTGGAGGGACGCCGCCGCGGCCAGCCGACGCTCATCAACATGCCCGAGGAGTCCGACGTCCCGGTGCCCGATCCCGACGACGGCGCCGGGCGGCTCCCGCCCCGCCGTTAGCAACGGCTCAATCCGGGAAAGGTCGAACCCGTGGACGGCGATTTTCGCTTCGAGCTCCGCACCGAGAATCGCGAGGCCGAGCTCAAGGTCTTCGGTGAGTTCGACATGACCGGCGTCCTGCGGGTCGAGCCCGAGCTGGGCCGACTGCTCGAAGCGCAGGACTTCGACTCCATGCTGCTGGATCTCAGCGGCCTGGAGTTCGTCGACTCCACCGGCCTCGGCGTGATCATCGACCTCGATCAGCGTGCCCGGCGCGGGGACTTCGCGTTGTCGATCGTCCCAGGACCCCGCCACGTGCAACGCGTGTTCGAAGTCACCATGCTGTCCGAGTCACTGCCGTTCCGGGAGCCTCCGCCCGCCGCGTGAGGCGCCGCGCATGGGACCGACGGTGATTCGACGTCGGTCTTTGGGCGAAGATCCGCGACTACCGCTCAGTGGGACCCGGTGGTTGGCCGATACTCCCCGCATGCAACCGAACCCGGAGATCGCGAAGCTTCGCGCGCTCCTGCGCATAGCGCGCGTCGCGCGGGGAGAGGACCGATCGGGCGCTCTGCCGGAGATCGCCGCGCTGCTGTCCGACGCGCTCGGCTTCGGCACCGTCGTGATCAACCTCTACCGGCCGGGCTGGGATGACCTCGAGGTGGTCGCCGTGCACGGCTCCGAAGCCGCCCGGAACCACCTGCTCGGCTCGACCGGCGCCCGCACGAACTGGCTCGAGCTCCTCGACCATCCCGAGATGGTCGACGGGACGCTCTTCTGGCGGCACGAACCCGGCGGCGCGAGTGACGACGACCCGCGCTTCCACGTGCCCGACCTGCCGATCAGCTCAGATCCGGACGCGTGGCACCCCCAGGACCTGCTGGTGTGCGCGATGCACGACACCCGAGGCGAGCTGCTCGGCATCCTGTCGGTCGACGAGCCGCCCAGCGGCCGGCGCCCCGACGAGACCGACATCGAACTGCTGACCGTCGCCGCCGGCCACCTCGGAGTGTCGCTCGAGCAGGCCGACACCGACCGGCGCGCCGCCGACTACCGGCTCGCCGTGCAGGAGCTCCTGAGGGTGTCGGCGTCCCTGGTCCGCGGCCAGTCCACCCAGGAGGTACTCGGCGAGGTCTGCGACGGGATCGCGGAAGCCCTCGGCTTCAGCAAGGTCGCGGCGTTCCTCGCCGGAGACGACGGGCGGGTCCGTCCGTATGCCGCCACCGGATGGGCGGTGGCGGGCGACGTGCCGGTCGGCGGTTTCGACATCACGGCCATCGAACCGCTGGTCGCCCCCGAGCACCTCATCGAGGGTTGCGCGCTGCTCGACAGCGCGACGGCCGAGCGGTTGGCGCCGCCGGAGATCCAGCGGTACCGGTCCGTCCGCAACGGCGTCGGCCCGCAGGCCTGGAGCAGTCACTGGCTCGTCGTGCCGCTTCGTGACCCCGATGGCAAGTTGATCGGGGCCATCTGGGCCGACGACCCGATCGACCGGCTGCTGCCGAGCCAGGAGCGCCTGCAGGCGCTGCGGCTCTTCGCCGACCAGGCGGTCAGCGCCGTCGAGTCCGCTCAGCGCCTCGATCGGATGCGCCAGATGGCCGAACGCGATGCGCTGACCGGCCTCGCCAACCGCCGCGCCCTGCGCGCCTTCCTGCGCCAGCCCTTCGACGGCCGCCTGGCGATGCTGGCCTGCGACCTCGATCACTTCAAGGAGGTCAACGACCACCTCGGCCATCAGGTCGGCGATGAGGTGCTGTCCCGCTTCGCCGAAGTCCTAGCGGACATCGCTCGGCCGACCGACCTGGCCGTCCGGCTCGGCGGCGAGGAGTTCGGCCTGCTCCTGAGCGACGTCGATCCCGACGTCGCCTTCGCGGTCGGGGAGCGCCTGCGCGAGTCCACCCGCTTCGCCTTCACCGACCTGCCCGGGGGATTGACCGTCTCCATCGGCGTCGCCTGCGCTGGCAGCTCGGCACACGAGCTGATGGCCGATGCCGACCGTGCCCTGTATGCCGCCAAGCGGTCGGGACGGGACCGGACCGTCATGTCGACCGACCCGAGAGTCATGTCGGCTCGAGTCGTCTCGCCATTGCGCCGCGCGAGCTGAGCCGATCGGTGCTCGCCTCGGCCGAGGCGAGCACCGGTGCGCTTGCCGACCGCCGCACCGACGGATAACTTCGCGGTCCGATGAGCGACGTCGAGCGACTGTTCAGCGAGTCCCCCGGACCGACGGTGGTCAACTGCGACTGGTGCGGGTCACCGGCCATCGTCTGCGCCGTCACCGAGACGCATGCCGGCGACACCCCGGCACGCCTAGGGTTCTGCGAGCAGCATCACCGGCAGCTGCTTGCCGACGCGAGCGAGGACGCGCTCGCGGGTGATCGCGCCGCGTATGAGCGACGGCGCTCGGAGCGAGCCGCCGATGTCCGTCGCCAGCGCACCGCGTGGCGTCGCCGCAAGGCGGCCCGGCAGACCGGCGCGGGGGGACGCACCGGTGATTCGCGAGCCGATCCCGACGAGTCCCTGACGCACGTCGGCTCGCCGGCGGCTTCCGAAGCGCCCTGCCCCCGCGACTCCGAGGAGCTGGTCGCCGCCATCCTCGCCGGTGAGCGGCCGGTCAGCCCGGTCGCGACCGTGGACCCCCGGCTCGAAGATCCGGCGCGGCGCGTCGAGCGCCTCCAGGAGGCCCTGTGGCCGCTGGTCAGGCTCGCGGAGGAGTGCGGGATCTACGTCGACTGCAACCCGAGTCAGGCGCACTCGGTGATGGTCGTGGGGGAGGTGCCGGTGCAGGCACTCTTCCGGGCGCGCGACCTCCTCAAGCACGAGCGCGAGCGCTGATCAGCGCGGCAGCACTCGTCCGCGCCACTGCGCCCGGCCGCGCAGGCGGTCCAGCACCGCCTGCTGTCCGACCGCGCCGATGAAGACGGCACCCACCGGTCCGCAGAGGGCGTAGCCCACCGGTATGTCGGTGGAGCGGATGACCTGGGCGAGCGTGGCGGTCTGAAGCGCGATCCCAACCAGACCGGAGGGACGGCCCTGGGCCGCCGTCACCCACGGAGCCAGCAGCGCCGTCTGCAGCAACCCCCCGGCGAGCAGCGCGCGCGGGACCGAGCCGCCCCATGCGTGGCTCGCGTTCTTGCGCCAGCCGTTCCACATCTCGCGCGCGCCCCGGTAGTAGCGCAACCGCATCAGCGACTCGCCCCGCGCCCACGGCAGCTGACGTCCCGCCTGCTTCGCGGCCCGGGCGAGCGCGAGGTCGTCGATCACCTCACCGCGTCGAGCCGTATGTCCGCCGATGGACTCGTAGAACTCCCGGTCGATCAGCAGACAGCCGCCGATCCCGATCGCCACCTCGCTCCAGTGGGCGCGCGCCGCCCACGACGGGATGATCGCGATCTGCATCAGTGCACCGGCGACGGGCAGGACCGCTCGCTCGATGGGAGTCCCGGTCTCCAGGAACGGGAACGCGGTGGCACCCGGCGCTCCCGACGACTCGGCCAACTCCAGCAGGGCAGCGACGGCTCCGGGCGCAAAGCGCACGTCCGCATCGACGAACAGCAGCCACGGCTCGCGGGCGGCGGCGACGCCCTGCTGACACGCCCACGGCTTGCCGAGCCAGCCCGCGGGCGGGGGAGTACCGTCGGTCACCTCGACCCCGCGCACGGCGGCCATCGCGGCGCGCGTTCCGTCGCGGGACTCGTCGTCGATGGCGATGACCTGGCGGACCTGCGGCACGAGGGCGCGCAGGGTGTCGGCGATCGTCGTCTCCTCGTCGCGCGCGGGGACGATCGCCGTCACCGGCAGTGGCGGCGTGCCGCGCCGCGGCGTGAGGACGGGCACACTCCCGCGATCGTGCAGGACGGTCGCAAGGCCCGCCGCCCATGCCACGGCGCCGAGGCGGCCGATCCACCGGTCGGACGCCTCCCGCCACTTCGGTTGCTCATCTCGCGATGTCCTCGGCACGTTGGTCTGAGTACCCGCACGGGCGGTCTCCAGGGACCGCGATCGCGCCGCGTCGAGCGAGAGCCCAGCCGCGGCTTGGGAACCGGGCCGGCGAACCCGCTTCCGATCGTCAGGAGGCGAACTGCTCCGCGTCGGCGTCGACCGTGCAGGGCAGCGGCGCGTCGACCGGCAGCTCCAGCCAGATCGTGCCGTCCTCGTCGAGGCGCGCGGGAAAGGTGGTGATGCCGACCTCGCCCTGCAGCGCCTCGCCGCTGGCCAGGTCGAAGACGGTTGCCGGTCACATTCAATTGATCGGAGAAAACCTCGCCGCCCGTGCCCGCTTCGCACGTGCTTCAGCGAGCGCGGATAGCAGTGGTTCGTTTCCCGCGGGGCCGGTTCGGGGATTGTGACGCCCATGAATACTTGCCCCTCCTGTGGTTGCCTCCTCTTCGCCGCCGTCTGCCTCCACTGCCGCGGAGTCGAGTCTGCGACGGCAGGCCGCAAGTAGCGAGCCGCGGTACAGCGGTAGGTCCCGTCCGGCGGTGAGAGCCGCCGGCGCCCGGCGCCCGTAGACCACGGATGCCCGAAGAGCTCGTCGCCTGGCTCGCCCTCGCGGGGGCAACCGTCATCGCGGCTGCGATCCACTCGGCGCTCGGCTTCGGCTCCGGGCCTCTGCTGGTGCCGGTTCTGCTGGCGGTGGTCGAGCCGGCGGTAGCGGTGATCGTCGCCGTCCTGGTCGGCGTGGCGGTCAACGTCCTCCAGCTCCTCACGGAGCGCCGACGCCCGCATGTGGCCGTCTCGCGCTTGGCCCCTCTGTGGGTCGCGGCGCTTCCGGGCTGCGTCGTCGGAGCGCTCGCGGCGGGCGAGATCTCGAGCACGGCACTGGCGCTCGTAGTCGCCGTCGCGCTCATCCTCAGCGCGACCAGCCTGTTTTTCCATCCCGCGTCCGCGGTGCGGATGCCGGCAGCCGCCATGGTCGTCGCCGGAGTGATCACCGGCGCCTCCGCCGCCCTCACCGGGATCTTCGGTCCTCTGCTCGGCGTCGTCCTGGTCGCCGCCGGCGAACGAGGAAGCGCTCTGCGTGACGGCCTCGGCGCGAGCTTCCTCGTCGTCGGAACCGCGGCGGTCGTCTGCTCACTCGCCGTGACGGCCGCGTGGTCGGCGTTCGCGGTGGCCGGCGCGTTGCTGGTGCCCGCCGCAGCCGGCTATCTGGTCGGGCGTAGAGGCGCCGGGCGGCTAGCGCCGGGAACGCAGCGTCGAGCGGTGCTGGTGGCCGTACTCGCGGGTGCGGGCCTTGCCCTCGTCAGCGCGGCGACCTGAGCGACCACGGCTCGGAGGAGTGCGGCCGAGCAGGGCCAGCGCGTGTCGTGCCCTCGCGTCGAGCAGGTCGTCGCGGGTGGCGATTCGCTGATCGCCGTCGGCGAGGGCGTACACCGGTGCGCTGGAGTGATCAACGTCCACGCCCAGCCAGCCCGATACCGACCGGAACTCGCCGCGCCGCGCTGCGACCGCTGACCAGGATTGCACCCAACCGCTCATGAACTGATTGATCGACCGGAGCCCTGTGACCCTGAGGATTCCGCCGGATCAATCTTGGTCGCTGAATGGGCTCCGAGATCGGTCGCCGGTAGCTTGACCGCGTGCGCTCTCCCGTTCCCGCTGCGTGCGGCCCGTTGCTTGCCGTGGCGATGCTTCTCGTCGGGGGCGGACCGCCGGCACGTGCTCAGGACGCGCCGGCGGCAATCGCGCCGGACGCGGTCGCGCCGCCGGGCGTACCCGTCATCACTCCGTCGCCGGACGCGGTCGCGCCCGGGGCGGTCATCTCCGCGCCGGACGCGGTCGCGCCCGGGGCGGTCATCTCCGCGCCGGACGCGGTCGCGCCCGGGGCGGTCATCTCCGCGCCGGGCGCGGTGGCGCCCGGCGGCATTCTGCGCGTCGGCATCCGCGACCTCGCTCTCCCGGCGCGCCTCGAAGTCCGTCGCGGCAACGCGTGGCGTTCCGCCGGTCCTCGCACGGTGGCCTCGCCACGGCCGGTCTTCTCGCTGCGAGCTCCGGCGCGCACGGGATCGATACGCATCCGTGCCCGCGGTGCCGATGGATTGGTGACCCGTACCCGCCGCGTGGTGGTCCGGCCTTTGACGATCGCCGCGGTGGGCGACGTCAACCTCGGAGACGGCCCGGGGGCGGCGATGGACCGCTACGGATTTCGCTACCCGTGGGCCAGCGTCGGGCGGACTCTCAGCCGAGCGGACATCGCGTTCGCCAACCTCGAGTGCGCGGTGAGCGACCGCGGGACGCCGCAACCGAAGCAGTACGTCTTTCGCGGTCGTCCGCGGGCGCTTACCGCCATGCGCAGTGAGGCGGGCATCGACGTCGTGAACCTGGCCAACAACCATTCGGGCGATTACGGCGACCGGGCCCTGCTCGACACCCTGCGTCATGTGCGCAACGCGGGGGATGACCGCCGTCGGCGCGGGAGTCGACGAGGCGGCCGCCTACCAGCCGCGGATCTTCGAGTCGATGGGCCTGCGCGTGGCCTTCGTCGGCTTCTCGGAGATCCTCCCGTTCGAGTTCCGCGCCCTCGGCTCGAACCCGGGGTCGGCGTGGGCCTTCCCGGACCGCGTCGGCGACTCGATCCGCCGGGCCCGGCGACACGCCGACGTGGTCATCGCGACGTTCCACTGGGGAGTGGAACGCGCCACCGTCGAGAGCCCGCGCCAGCGAGCGATGGCAAATCCGGCGCTCGAGTCCGGCGCCACCGCGGTGATCGGGGCGCATCCACACGTCCTGCAACCGGTTCGCCGCGCGGGGCCGAAGCTGATCGCCTACAGCCTCGGCAACTTCGTCTTCTCGGCGGTGAGCCCGGGCACGTCCAGGACAGGGATCCTCCGCATCGGCTTCGGACGTGGGCGCGTCCTGGATTCGACGATGCTGCCGGCGACCATCCGGGGAAGCCGCCCGATCCTCGACCGCTGGGCGGAACGGGGCAGGGGGCAGACCCGCGGATCGCAGTACGGCTAACCCCCGTCGGTTCGCGCCGGCCGTGTGCTTCGGTCAGTCGGTTTCGAAGATGCGGTCGCCGGCGTCTCCCAGCTCCGGCCGTAGGAATCCCTGCTCGTCCAAGCCGCGGTCGAGCGCGGCGGCGATCACCGGAATCCCCGGCTCGACCGCACGGACCGCCGCAACCCCTTCAGGAGTGGCCGGCCTGGGGGCACCGCAAGATCTGGGCGCTTCTGCGAGCCGACGGGCTGCGTCCCGGATCACAAGCCACCGTCGTGCGAGCGCTGCGGCGCCGCGGACTGATCCATCCGCCCGGTACGCTGCGCGAGCGGCGCGAGCTCGCCCGTCAGCGCCGCGAGGCGTTCATCGCGCCCGTGCTGCGACGCAACCGGTTCTGGCAGTTCGACTTCTCCGAGTTCGAAACCGCCGGCGGCGGCACGTGGAACCTCGACGGCTTGGTCGACTATCACGGCAAGCGCGCTCACCGTCGCGGCGCGGGCCTTCTGGCGCCGGCTGCCGAGACGCCACGACCGAGCCCCACGATGAACGACGCACGGACGCGAGCAGCTGCCGCCTCTCGACCGTCGTTCCGGATCGTAAGCCCTCGGTCGGCATGCTGCCACATTGTGCTCATGACGACGAAGAGAACGGCCGGGCTGCTCCTGTCCGCGTGTTGCGCGGTGGCGATCGGCGCCTGCGGTGACGATCAGGAATCAGGGTCAGCAGCAACGCCCACCGCCACGCAAACGGCCGCCCCCAGCGGCAGCTCGTCCAGCGGTGAGAATTGCATGGACGTGATGGTTCCCGGTCACAAGGCCATCGACGTCAAGACGACCGGCGCGGAGTGCGCAACGGCCGAGAAGATCGCGGCCGCCGCGGAGGGCCGCGGCCGCGCGGCCTACGAGTCCGGAGGCTTTGCCTGCAAGCCGACCGACGCTAGCGGCGGGGACACGAACTATCGCTGCTCGATGGGATCGGCGACGATCACGTTCCTTTACGGCACGACGTAGCGACCCGACCGACCGCTACCAGCGGGTCCTCCGGCGCCGGCGCCGCGGTGGTAGCAATACTGCTGCCTTGGCTGGATGGCGATCATCCCTCAGAAGGAACTGCGGAACAACGTCGGCCAAGTCCTCCGCCGCGCCGAATCCGGCGAGCGGATGACGATAACCGTCTCCGGGCGTCCCGTCGCCGAGCTCGGTCCCGTGCGCAGCCGCCAGTGGGTCGATACCGCCGACCTCCACGAGCTCTGGAGCCTGCCGTCTGACGAAACGCTCGCCCGCGACATCGCAGCTCTTGGAACCGGACTCCGCGACCCGTGGGCCCAGTAGCCGAATGCGCGCGGTGCTCGACACGTCGGTGTTGATCGGAGCCGACCCGCTCGAAGCCGGACTGACAACCGTGATCAGCACGGTCTCGATCGCCGAGCTCCACTTCGGACTGCTCGTGGCGCGCGACGCGCCCTGCGAGCGACCCGCCTCGGCCTGCTTGAGGCGCGCTATCCCGATGGCCTGACCCCGTAGGTTCGGTCCGGTGCTTGTGAGAGTCCTATGCGCCCGTGATGATGGGCGAGAAGGACGACGCGATGAAGCGACGCAGGCACACGCCGGAGCAGGTCATCCGCAAGTTGCGCGAGGCCGACCGGCTGTTGGCTGAGGGCAAGACGACCGTGGAGGTCGCCCGGCACTTGGAGGTCAGCGAGAACACGTATCACCGCTGGCGTAACCAGTTCGGCGGGATGAAGGCCGACGACGCCAAGCGCCTGAAGGAGCTTGAGCGTGAGAACGCGACGCTGAAGCGGATCGTGGCCGATAAGGAGCTTGAAAACGTCGCGTTGAAGGAGATCGCCTAGGAAAACTGGTGAGCCCAGTCCGCCGACGCGGGGCGGTCGCGATACTGCGCGACCGCCTCGGCGTCAGCGAGCGCTGGGCCTGCCGAGTGGTCGGCCAGCACCGCTCGACGCAGCGGCGCGAGGCGACCGTCGCCGCTGACGATCAGGCGCTGCGGGCGGCGCTGCGGGCGTTCGCCGCCGAGCGGCCGCGGTGGGGCTACCGGCGCGCGCATCACCGGCTGCGCGAGGAGGGATGGCCGGTCAACCGCAAGCGTGTGCAGCGCGTCTGGCGCGAGGAGGGCCTGCGCGTGCCCGTCCGGCGGCGTAAGCGACCGCCCGCCGGCGCCGGTCCGGCCGGCCGGACGCGACATCGCCGCTCAGGCGCCTGACGACGTGTGGGCACCGAACTTCCAGGCCGATCAGACGGCTTGCGGCCGGCCGCTGCGCCTGATCAACGTCGTCGATGAACACACGCGCGAGGCGCTCGTCATGCACGCCGGCCGGTCGATGAGTGCCGACCAGACCGTCGCGCGGCTTGAGGCGCTCATCGCCGCCCGCGGCCGCGCGCCGAAGTTCCTGCGCATCGACAACGGCCCCGAGCTCACGTCGCACGCGCTGCGCGACTGGTGCCGGTTCTCCGGCACGCGGACGGTGTTCATCGAGCCCGGCGCGCCGTGGAAGAACCCGTTCGTCGAGTCCTTCCACGCCCGCGTGCGCGACGAGCTGCTCAACGGCGAGCAGTTCTCCCGCCTGGCCGAAGCGCAGGTACTCATCGACGACTGGCGCGAGGACTACAACACGCGCCGGCCGCACTCGGCGCTCGGGATGCGCACCCCCGAAGCGTTCGCCGCCGAGTGCGCTGCCATCTGACTCTCGCAGTCAGTGGACCGAAGAATGGGGTCCTTCCAGGGCGATCGAGGCTGCGACGTCATCGCAGGACGGCGTGCCATTACATGAGCCGGTTCCGGACCGATCTTGAGTCTGTGCTAGTGGGATCTTCACCGTATGCATGATCGGTTTCGCCTTCTCCGCCGCGCGGTGCGGCGGCGAGCATCTTGCGGCCATCGAGGAGCCGGTGCCGAAGCAGTCGCCGGAGGCCACTGCCACGGATGGGGGCGCAGTGGAACTTGGCCGGTGAGAACGCCTTGCCGGTGCATGTGCGGCGAGTCCAGCGAAATGCGCTGGGACCGACGCAAGGGGCGGGCACGAGTGCGTAAGTGGCCGGGCATCGTCACTGCGTCGTGCCGTCACCCTTTCTTGTTGTTGCGTTGCCACGGCCAACTTCCTTCAAGCTCCACTTCGAGCGAGAAGCTCAGGAAGGTCCTGACGACCACAATGATCGCCAGAACGCCGACGGAGCGGAAGGTCGGCGAGACCGCCACGGTGCGGATGATGTCGGCGGCGACGAGAATTTCCAGTCCGAGCAGGATCGCGCGACCGAGTGCGTGTCGATAGCGGCGGTACGACTGATCGGAGCGGTCGCCCGACAGGGCGCGCGCGCCCAGCTTGACCGAGGCGTAGACGATGCCGAGGACGATGACAGCGACTCCGATGCCGTCGACCACTTTCCCGACCGTTTCGATCGTCTCCTCGAACGAGAGAACTGCAAGCGGAGCGGCGAGCACGGGGGCGGACATCGGGGTCAGCTAGCTCCGGCCCCGGTACGGTCGCTTGCCGGGCTGAGCAACTTCAGTCGCACGGCGGCGAGCGGTGAGGGATTATCGCGGCTGCGCCGGCGCCCGTCCGGGTGTGTCGCCACTTCTTGAGGAGATCTGTTCCGGATCATGCTCATGAACTCATTCTGGCTCGAGGGACCGAGGTGGTTGGGTTGGCGATAACAGAGACGGCGCACACGGCGAACGCGAAGGGACCGGCGACACCGACGACGCGCGCGATGGGCGCCTTCGATCGGGATCATCAGCGACAACCCGACGAGCCCCGCCAGAACGATGGCATAGGAGGGCGGCGGCTCAGGGATGTAATCGACAACGCGTTCATGACTCTCAATCTGGTGCGTCGACGAGCCGGCCTTCTGAGGACCGCTGTTCGGCGGACTCGTGATCGCTTTTCCGTTCACTTAGCGCGCCCACGCTCTGCCGATGCAAGAGCACGGCCACGCTCACCCTCCATCACTGACCCGACTGGCCCCGACTGGCCCGACTGGCCCGACTAGGCCGCCGGTATGAGACAGAAGGGCGAGCGGCGCGTCGATCAACCCCGCTGCCAGTCGCGTCCACCGGTCCAGCGACGGACTGAATTCCGCCGACAGCAGCCCAGACGCATGCAGAGCCCTGAGACGGTCGGGATCGGGACGTAAGGGTGCGTCCGCACGGTCGCGTCTGCGGGTTGCATATGCAGGACCCGTTTGCACCGGCCAGGGCGCCCGTTTGCACCGTCAAGGATGCGGGGAAAGGTCGATCATGGAGACAAATCGAGGTACGGACCCGGATCGTCCCGACCGCGACCGGGGCATCACCGGCGACGAGGATC
>JAABUN010000333.1_pt1 | contig 123431 bp, 121 predicted proteins | sample 5559311 | NCBI WGS metagenome assembly JAABUN01 (sample SAMN10711877, study PRJNA513370) | rock metagenome | isolation source: Antarctica rocks | place: Antarctica: Victoria Land, Siegfried Peak sud | reverse complement strand
GAAAAGTGAGACGGGCGTTACGGTGACCCACGAAGACCTCCGGTTAGTGAAGACGGCTATCTCCACTGCACCGGAGGTCTTCGCCTCAGGTCAACACGTCACCAACGTCCTGGCCGAGTACAGCTAGGCGGCGGTCAGTCGGGATCCGCGCCGGGGGCCACGTCGGTCGGCCCGGCGTCGCCGACGATGTTCGGGTCCTGGGTGCCGACCTCGGTGTCGCGTAGGCGGTCGAGGATGCCCTTGTCCTTGGCGGGAACCTCCTCCGCGGGGGCGTCGTCGCTCGCTTCCGGACCGTCGGGCTGGACTTCGTCTGCAGGGTCTTCCATGGGGCTGGCTCTACCCGATCGCTCGGCTGGTCAGCCGGCCGGGCCGCGGGGCACGAGCACGCAGTCGCCCAGGGTCTCGCACCCGCAGTCGATGGCTCGGGCGAGGAGGGCACGGACCTGTTCGAGCTCTGCGACCCGCCGCCCAAGCTCGCTCCGTTGACCCTCGACCTGCCGCCGGAACCGCGCTCGGTCGTGGTCGGCGAGGAACCCCGCTATCTCGGTCAAGCTGAACCCGGCGGACCGGCAGGAGGCCACGAAACCGAGCACCTCGGTGGCCGAGGGGTCATAGCGGCGCCGGCCCGCGTCGTTGCGGGACGGGGTCAGCAGGCCGAGAGACTCGTAATGGCGCAGGGCCGAGGGCCGGAGTCCGCTGCGGGCCGCTAGCTCTCCGATGCCGATCGAACCGTCCATTCCGACAGCGCACCTCCGGGCGACGTTGCCCGACCACGCTAGGCCGTCACCCATCTCATCGGTCGTCGACGTCGATCCTGAACTCGTTGCGGAGAGCCTCGATCCCGTCGTCCGGGCCGGTGACCGTGAGCACCAACGTGTCGGCCTGCCGCGTGACCGTCCAGGTGGCGAACGCGCAGCACTCCGCTTCCGCGGCGACGAGCGAGGGCAATAGCTGAGAGACGTCCTCGGTGGCCTGGTAAGCGATGCGGAACCCACCCCGTTCGGCAGTCCGGGCCACCGCCGCCGAGTCGATGCGCTCCCAGAGGGCCCGGCGGTCTGTCATCTCACCGGGGTTGAGAGTGCAGGCAATAGGTACTTCGCTGTAGGTCATCAGCTCAGTGTGGATGCTCAAGTCGGCTTGACGTCAAGCTCCGCACGGGCAGGCGCCAGCCCTTGGAACAAGCCTCGCTTGTCGTCGACAGGATTCGGATCGGTCAGGGCTGGAGATCGCTCGGATCCATCACTAGCCCTGTCCTCTCCGCACCACGGCGGAATCGGGCATCGGTCGTCAAGACGATCGACCGCTCGAGCCGGGCGAAAGCGAGAAACTCGGCGTCGTACGTCTTCGCCCACCCCAGCTCGGTAGCTATCTGATAGGCGACTGAGTAGAGCGCTGCCGACGATTCGCGCCGCACGCCGAGGCCTCTGAACGCGTCCAGGACGTCCCGGGCTTCGACAGCATCGATCTCCCTGCGCCATAGCGCCTCGTGAACAGCGGAATAAACCTCAGACCACAGCAGGGGCGGCCCGATCAGCTCGTGCGAGGCCAGATCCGATGCAGCGTCTGGCGCGCTGCTGGCGCGGAGCGCCGCTGAGGAATCGAGCACGAGCTTCACGACAGATCAGTGTGAGTCGCGACCGTCGCGGACGAGCTGCTCCCATGCCGGCATGGAGCCGCGCGTCGAACGACGCCAATGAGGAGGTAGAGCGAGTGGCCGGTCATCGACCAGGAGCGAGAGCTCATCTTCGTTGACGAGATGCTGCGTGCCGACCTTCTCGGATCGAAGCCGACCGGAGCGGATCCAGCGACGAACGGTCTCGGGGTGGCGGCCAGCCTTGCGGGCTGCTTCGGGTACCGTGATCAACATGTAGTTGGATGCTACAACATAACGCTGGTTGGCGTGTGCGCCGCGCGCGCAAACTTGCGAGCGAGTACATCGCACAAGGTTCGGACCCGTCGTCGGTGATTCGCTCAACGTGCTAGCTGAGCCGAGAGCGCGGGCGTTAGTCCAGCTCCCCCGGCAATCCGGTGTCGGCGGCACCGGCGCGCTCAGCGCGGTCAGCCCAATCGAGCAACTCGTCGATGGCGAAGACCGCCTGATCCATCCCGGCGTGCAGATCGCCGAGCTCGGTGACGCGCTGGGGAACGGTCATCATCGTGCAGTCGTTGGGCTCGACGGCATCGATCTCGTCCCAGGTGATCGGCGTCGACACCAGGGCTTCGGGCAGACCCCGCACCGAGTAGGCCGACGCCATGGTGTGATCCCGGGCGTTCTGGTTGTAGTCGACGAACAGCGACGTGGGATCGCGGTCCTTGCGCCACCACGCCGTCGTGACGGCGCGCGGCGCACGACGCTCCACCTCACGGGCGAAAGCCAGCGCGGCGCGACGCACATCAGCGAACCCCCACGATGGCTCGATGCGTACGTATATGTGCATCCCTTTCCCGCCTGAGGTCTTCGGCCACCCGACGGCGCCGATCTCGTCGAGGACCTCGCGCACGACGTGCGCGACGCGACGGACGTTGGCTCGCGAGCACTCGGGCATCGGATCGAGATCGATTCTCCACTCGTCCGGCTTCTCCACGTCGGCCCGTCTCGAGTTCCACGGGTGGAACTCCACCGTCGACATCTGCACGGCCCAGATCACAGGGGCCAACTTGGTGACGCACAGCTCGTCCGCGTGCAACCCGTAGCGCGGGAAGTGGACGCGCACGGTCTCGAGCCAAGGCGGCGCTCCGGCCGGGACGCGCTTCTGGTGGACCTTCTCGCCGCTGACGCCGGTAGGGAAACGGTGGAGCATGCACGGCCGCTCCCTCAGCGCGTTGACGATCCCCGGCCCGACAGCGATGTAGTAGCGGGCGAGATCGAGCTTCGTTGCACCGGTGGCCGGGAAGTACACCCGATCCGGGTTGGAGATCCGCACAGTGTGCTCACCCACCGGCAACTCGACTGCGGGGGTCTTGGTCACTGCGTGACCGTAACGACACCAAAGTCGCGCGCGCCGGACCTGCCGGTCTGCGCCGATGAGTTCAGCGATGCTGCTCCGTCTTTCCCGCATGACCAACCAAACCACGACGTTCACCGGCCTGTCGACGGTGGCGGTCCCAGTCACAGACCAGGACCGAACCAAGGCGCTCCTGGCGGGATTGGGCTTCGAGACCAGGTTCGACGCCGATCTCGGCGGCGGCTTCCGTTGGATCGAGCTCGCTCCCCCTGGTGCCGTCACATCGGTCGCTCTAGTTGCCAGCGGTGATGATCTGCCGACCGGCGTCGACACCGGCATCCGGCTGGTCACGGCTGACGCGCGGGCCGCGCACGCCGAGCTGCTCGCGCTCGGATTGTCGGTCGGCCAGCTCCTCGACTGGCCCACGGCACCGCTGATGTTCAGCTTCTGCGACCCGGACGGCAATCGGCTCTATGTGACCGAGCCGTCCTGAGCGGACCAGAGATGGCGATGTCGAACAGCACGGTGTCTGCTCTGGCCTGCCCACGGAGTTCCTCCGCGGTGCCCAGCAATCCGCCACCGGCCACCGAGCCGGCGATCGAGGCCGTCGCCGGAAGGCTGGGAATGGGAAGATGAGACATGGCGGCCGACCCGGTTCATCTTCGCCCGTTCGTGGAGGGCGACCTAGAGCTCCTTGCGCGGGACGCGATCGATCCGGCGTTCTCGATGCCATTCGAGTGGGCGGGGTACCGGTCGCCGGAGGCGTACCGCCGGAGATGGGAGGAGGACGGTTTCCTCGACAAGGACCCGCACCAGCTGGTCGTCGCCGACCACGACGACGTGGGTTTGGGTTGGGTGGTGTGGCAAGACGCGAACATGTTCGGACGACAGGGCTGGGCGTGGGTGATCGGCATCATCCTGGCGCCGGAGCATCGGGGTCGAGGCGTTGGCACCGAGGCACAGCGCCTACTCGCTGAATACCTGTTCGACACCACGATCGTGCACCGCCTCTGCGCCAACACCGCAGCCGACAACATCGCCGAGCAGCGGGCCCTCGAGAAGTGCGGGTTCCGTCGCGAGGGAGTTCTGCGGCAGGCCGGGTTCCGCGGCGGCCGATGGCGCGACGGCGTCGTCTACGCCCTCCTCAGAGATGAGCTCAACGCCCCAGCGGGTGATTGACAGCTCCGTCCCGACGACTCCAATCCGGCGTCTCGAACCCTTGGCCTCTGTCCGTCCGTTACGGGCCGAGCCTTGACGTCGCTACGAAGACGAGCTCCCGTCCGGGCCGGTCGGGCGCGTCTCGGACCTCGTGCACGACGAAGCCTGCAGCTTCGAGCGAGTCGCTCACCTCCGCGCGACTGCGGAAGCGCAACGTCGAGTCAGAGCTGAGCACGGCTCCATCGACTTCGAAGATGAACGTGTGGCGGAATGTTACGAGCGGCAGGTTGACCTCGATCGTGTCGATCCAGGTCTCAACGGGTCCGACGTCGGGGATCTCGAGGCGACGACGGGACTGCTCGCGGTTCCATTCCCGCCACGCCTCCCGCGCTGGGTCACGGGTCTCGAACACCAGCCAACCCGAAGGCCGGAGCGCGGCGCGGGCTGCCCGCAACGTCGATGCCCAGTCCTCATCGGTGACGAAGACCTGGGCGACGTTCCCCGTCATCGTGACGAGATCCACCTGCAACGACGGCAAAGCGGATGCGTCACAAGGAAGCCATCGCACCCGGTCGGCTCCCGGCTTCCGGCGAGCCACGTCGAGTGAGGCCACCGATGGGTCCGCTCCGGTCACCTTCGTCCCGTGCCCAGCGAGCAGGCAAGCGAAGCTCCCCGTCCCGCACCCGATATCGAGCACCGAACTCGCACCGAGCTCCTTGACGAGCCCAACATAGAAGTCCAAATCGCTTCTGTCGCCGTCGAGCGCGTCGTAGATCTCGGCCAGCCGGCGATTAGCGAAGATCGCGTCAGCCACGACATGACAGTTTGCTGGGCTACGTGTCCCGCCGGCGACCGACTTCCAGTGGCGGTCACCGATGAACTGGCGCGCCTCCAGGGCACACCGTGACCTGGTAGCGGCCCGGCTCAGCCGTCAAACCTCGTCCGGCATCATGAACGCCCTTGGCAGGAGGCGGGCGCCCCGGTTCTCTGGAACACGTCACCGCCCGGCGTGAGCGGATCGACCTCGGCCTCCCGAGTAGCGGGCGGATCACTCGGCTCGCTCTGCATCGCTGCGCAAGATGCAGAACTCGTTGCCCTCAGGATCAGTGAGGACCATCCACCCGGAGCCGTCTGTGTTCCTACGGTCGGCGACCGAGGTGCCACCCAGACGGAGTACGGCTTCGATCTCTTCGTCTCGCGTGCAAACCGTCGGTACGAGGTCGAGATGCACCCGATTCTTGCCCTCCTTCGGGTCACCTGTCTCTATGAAGAGAAGGCCGTGACCCGAGGCGGGGTCGACGATCATGCACTGCTCGTCACCGCGCTCGTTGGGGTCTCCGGGTAGGTCGGTATAACCGAGCACGACCTTCCACCACTCTGAGAGTGCGAACGCGTCGCGGCAATCGACAGTGGTGTGCGACACCCGTTGACCATTGAAGCGAGCGTAACCAGCGGCCAGGCCTGCGTGGACGCCGCTCTGACGCGGACAAGTCATCGCGCGACACGCAGAACGGGCGATTGGGACACGTGGGAAGTCGCAGATCGCTGTTGTCAGCCGTCGTCGACGAAGGTCACGAGTCGCTCGATTGACGGCTCATAACCAGACGTAGTGTCAACGTCGATCGACGGGGCCGGCATCGTCAATCGACGGAAGTCGTCGAAGTAGTGCGGGTTCTCTATGACTTCCGAATCAGCGTGAGCGTTCCGCGACTTCGCGCGGTCGCCCATCCTCTGCCACGCCGTGGCCGGTTCGGTGTGACACTGCACTACGCGGAGAGTCGCCCGCTCGGCCAGGGTCTCCAAGTTGGGCGTCCACAGCTTGTCCTGGAAGGCCGCCTCAGCGACCGTCGTGACACCCCGCTCGAGAAGAAGCCTCAGCACGTCGAAGAACAGGGGCAGTGTGCGCATCGTGAGGGCATCGCCTGGTGCCGGGTCGAACCGGCCGGTCGCATGCACCATGCCTTCCTTGATCTCGTCGCGGCAGATCGCAGGGCACCCGATGGCTCGCGCCAACTCGTGTGCGAGCGTCGTCTTCCCCGAGGCCGCAGGCCCACTGACGATTACAAGAGTTGGTAAGGCCATGTCACATTGTCGCTGTTCTGGCGCCGGCCGACGCTCCCGCCTCGTAGGCGTGATAGGTAGATCGTGAAGATGAGTGCTCGAGGACCGGAGGGATCAGCATGACCAGCCTGCGAGACCGTTCGAACACCGCCCTTCTGGTGGTGGATGTGCAGAACGACGTCGTGGCCAACGCCCACCGTCGCGATGAAGTGATCGCGAACATCAACACCCTGATCGACAGCGCCCGCGCCCGACAGGTCCCAGTCATCTGGGTGCAGCACTCCGATGATGACAACTTGGCTGAGAACAGCGACGGCTGGCGGTACGTGCCGGAGCTGCAACGCCATGAGTCCGAGCCGCTGGTGCACAAGAGGTACGGCGACTCCTTCGAGGACACCACCTTGGAGTCTGAACTCGCGCAACGCGATGTAGGTCGACTCGTCGTCACCGGCGCGCAGACCGATGCCTGCATCCGCTCGACGATCCACGGCGCGTTCACCCGCGGCTACGACACGGTCCTCGTCAGCGACGCGCACACCACCGAGGACTACTCCCAGTACGGTCTGCCACCGGCCGACAAGGTGATCGCCCACACCAACATGTACTGGAGCGAGCAGGCCGCCCCCGGACGCAACGCCAGCGTCGTCGAGACCACCGACGTCAACTTTGACGCAACCGAACACGACCTCTCGGCTTGAGCGCACCCCGAGGGGGCCGAGGTCGCTCTTGGCGTGACAGCGCGATGTGCGGACTTCGCCGTGGCCGACGAAAGGGGCTCCCCCCGACCGCTCATCGGTCAGCAGTACGGTCCAGAGATGGTGAGCGTCGACGAGGCGGCTCGGATAGCCTTGGACTTGCCCGAGGTCACTGAGGGCGAGCGCCATGGCAACCGCACATGGTCCGTTGCCGGCAAAGCGTTCGCATGGGAGAGGCCGTTCAGCAAGGCAGACATCCGACGGTTCGGCGCGGCCACTCCACCGGCCGCACCTATCATCGCAGTCCGCGTTGAAGACCTCGCCGAGAAGGAGGCCGTCCTGGCCGCGAATGCGACGGGGTTCTTCACGATTCCGCACTTCGACGGTTACCCGGCTGTCCTCATCCAATTGAAGGCGGTGACGAAGAGAGCACTACGAGAAGCCATCGTTGACGGCTGGTTGGCGTGCGCGCCGCCCAACCTCGCGGACGACTACGTCAGGCAGCAAGAAGCCGACCGCCACTGACTCTTCCCGATCCGCCTCCAAGCTGGATCGGGCGAGCGTAAGCCGGGATCAGGGACACCGCGAAGGTAGACATTGAGGGACACTGCATGGATGGCTTCCACGCAGATCCGCCTCGCCGGCGGAGCCGATGTCTCCTCGCTTGCCGCTCTGCGCCAGCGATGGACGGCAGAGTCGAGCGGCGAGTTGAGCGATGAAATGTTCGAAGCCCGATTCGATCGCTGGTATGCCAGTGAACGCCACCGTCGCAGGTTCTGGTTGGCAGAGACCGATCACGCGCCAACGGGAATGGTGAACCTCGTGCTGTTCGAGCGGATGCCACGACCCGGTCTAGAAGCCGGACGATGGGGCTACCTCGGGAACATGTTCGTCGTTCCAGAGCACCGCCTCAGCGGCGTCGCAGCGATGCTGCTCGCAGCAGTTCTCGAACATGCGGCCGCGGCTGGTCTCGAACGCCTCGTGCTCAGCCCGAGCGAAGCGTCCGTCCCGTTCTGGCGCCGATCAGGATTCGTCAACGCAGATGAGCTGCTCGTCTACCGGCTCGGACACGATGAGCGGGGCACCCGATGAGCGGCGGCCGCCTATGGCAGCATGACCGACAACGCCAGGCGCCGCCCGAGCGCTGAAGGACGTGACGTCTCCTGGATTGATCCTCACGTCGTCGAAGTCGGTCCTTCGTTCACCGGATCCCGTTCCCCAACCGCCACCGCCCGGCGTGAGCATCCGCAACACGTCGCCGGCTCGCACCCGGATCGTGCACTTGTCGGGAAGGCGCTCGGCCACAGACTCGTCGCCGCCCGGTAGCAGCCAGTTCTCTCCCACCGCACCAGGACCACCACCGGCCAGGCCCCAAGGCTGGCTCTGACGGCGCTCGGTGATGAGCGAAACGGTCACATCCTCGAGCATCTCGACGTCGCGCTCGATGCCCTCGCCGCCTCGGGCTGCCCCGTCGCCACCACTGCCCTTCCGCAGCCGTTGACGCAGCACCCTCATCGGGAATGCTCGCTCCAACGCTTCGATCGGGGTGTTCTTGGTGTTGGTCATCGCCGTGTGCACGCCGCTCATGCCGTCGGCTCCCGGCGCAGGACGGCCGCCTTGTCCGCCCGCCAGCGTCTCGTAGTACACCCAGCCCGAACCGCCAATCAACACGTTGTTCATGGTGCCCTGCGAGGCCGCACCGACCTGGCCGGGCACCGCCTGGGCCAACGCCCCGAGGCACACATCGGCCACCCGCTGGCTGACCTCGACGTTGCCCGCTCCCACCGCAGCGGGCGGAATGGCAGCCACCACGCTGCCGGCCGGCGCGATCACGGTGACCGGGCGGAGCGCGCCGCCGTTTGCGGGGATGGTCGGGTCGAGCACCGAGCGCAACGCGAACGCCACCGCGCTGACCGTGACCGCCTCCACCGCGTTGACGTTGCCGCGGGTCTGGGCATCGGTGCCCGTGAAGTCAAACGTGATGGTGTCGCCGGCGACCGTGACCGCCAACCTTATGGTTGTCGCCCGCTGCTGGTCCGGAGCGGGGCCGTAGCTGTCGAGCACGTCCTCGAACCGCCAGGTTCCGTCGCCCATCGCAGAGATGGCGGCGCGCATCCGTCTCTCGCCGTAGGCGACCGCCTCGTCGACCGGAGCGCCGGCCAGCTCGCCGAACCGTTCTGCTCCGAGCAGGTTGGCGCCGACCTGGGCGTCGAGGTCGCCCCCTCGCTCCTCTGGTGTGCGCGATGACGCGAGGACGATGGCTCGCACAGCTGGCCCGTAGAGGACAGGCGGGATACGGAGGCCCTCTTGTTGGATCTCAGTGGCGTCAGCCGGGATCGAGCCTGGCGCAGCCCCGCCGAGATCGGCGTGATGGGCCCGATTGGCCACCCAGCCGATGAGGCGACCGGTGCCACCAGCCGACTCGAACACCGGCGCTACCAGCGTGATGTCGTTGAGGTGGGTGCCGCCGGCGAACGGGTCGTTGAGGATCACCTGATCACCGGGGGCGACGTGGTCGCCCAGCGCGTCGATGGCGGCTCGCACCGAAGCCGGCATCGATCCGAGGTGAACGGGGATGTGCTCGGCCTGCACGAGCAGCGTCCCGTCGGCGGTGAACAAGGCGGCGGAGCAGTCGGCCCGTTCCTTGATGTTCGGGCTGAACGCGCCCCGGCGCAGCACCGCGCCCATCTCCTCGGCTACACCGGTCAGGCGGGAGATCAGCACCTGAAGACCGGCGGGACCGAGGGCCTCACCGCTCTTGGCCGCTCGCATCTCGCCATGGCCCGTCTCGGTGGCCGAGGCGCGACCGAGTTCGGGGACGGATGCGGCGCTCGTGGTCCGGGTGAGGATCAGCGCGCCGGTGCCGACGTGAGGATCGGCCCGCCAGCCCGCGGGCACCCACACGGTGCAGTCCGGTTCGGCGATGACCGCCGGACCGATGGCCGGCGCCCGCTCGGGCGCAGGAAGGTCGCCGATGCCGAGAGGCGACGGCTGACGCGCCGTGGCTCGCAGAGCCACCACCTCGACCTGTGTGCCCGGTCGGTCGTACCCGTTGCGACGGCGGTGTTCGGCCGCGAACTCGTCCACCGACGACACCCGCAACTCATGGCTCTGGCCCGCGTAGCGGCAGTCGATGGCGGTCTCGACAGTGGCATCGGCTCCGCGCTCGCCGAGCGCTTCGAGCGCTTCGGCGGCGAGGTGCGACAACGCGTCTTCCAGCCCGTCGTGGATGGTCGGCGTGGGCCAGGATCGGACGACGTCGTGCTGGCGGGGCGCAGCGAGCAGCCCGACCGCCGACAGGACGCCGGCCCTCGGCGGGACTATCACCGTTGCCATTCCGAGGGCCTCGGCCAACGCGCAGGCGTGCAGCGGACCAGCGCCGCCGAACGCCACCAGAGCCAGCCCCGTCGGGTCGACCCCCCGCTCGACCGACACGGCTCGCACCGCCTGCTCCATGGCCGCGTCGACCACCTCGATCACGCCTTCCGCCGACACCCCTGCTTCCTCGATGACGTTGCGGGCGGCGTCGAGGTCGAGTGTGCCGAGGCCTGGCAGGCCGGCACCGGCCGGGATCCGGCCGGCCACCAGATCGGCATCGGTCACGGTCGGTCGGGTGCCTCCTCGGCCGTAGCAGGCCGGGCCGGGCTCCGCTCCGGCGCTTTGGGGGCCGACGGTGAGCGCCCCTCCGGGGTCCATGCAGGCGATCGAACCGCCGCCGGCTCCGATCGTGTGGACGTCGAGGGACGGTTGCCGGATCGGGTAGCCGCCCACCGAACGCTCGCCGGCCGGCTCGGGCACCCCGCCCAGCACGAGGCACACATCGGTGCTGGTGCCACCCATGTCGAACGTGACGGCATCAGGGTGGCCGCAGGCCTCGGCGACCGCCGCGCCGGCCAGCACGCCGCCCGCCGGTCCGGACAGCAACAGTGTGACCGGGACGTCGCTGGCCTCGGCCAGTGGCACGAGACCGCCGGCCGAGGTCATCACCAGCACCCGCTCTGCCAGCCCGTCGAGTGCCCGCAGGTAAGCACGACAGGTGGGTCGGAGGTACGCGTTGACCACCGTGGTCACGGTCCGTTCGTACTCACGGAACTGGGGCGACACGTCCGACGAGCACGTCACGTCGAGGCCCCGGATCTCGAGGGCGCGGACCACCTCGCGCTCGTGGCTGTCGGAAAGGTCGGCGTGCAACAGGCACACCGCGATCGATTCGACGTCATCGGACAGACCCAGGGCTTGCAGACTTTCCACGTCGACCGCGACCAGCTCCTGCCCGGACGCGTCCAGACGACCCGACACCTCGAAGCGCCGGCCGCGGTCGACCAGAGGCGCCGGTCGATCTGCCCAGATGTCATACAACGACGGCCGGTCCTGACGGGCGATCTCCACGATGTCGGCCAAGCCCTCGTTCGTGACGAGGGCGACCACCGCCCCGCGCCGCTCGAGCACGGCGTTGGTGGCGACCGTCGTCCCATGAGCCAGCACCGTCGGCCGCTGCTCGCCGGTCTGCGTGGTCAACTGCCCGATCCCGGCTCGCACCGCGGCAGCCGGATCGGACCGGACGGAAGGCACCTTGGTGATCCGGCCGTCGTCGGCCACCACGTCGGTGAACGTCCCGCCGGTATCCACCCCGACCCGCATCGCCGACGAACCTAACGTGGCGCTCCGTCGTCCCCGACATGACGTGCCGAACTGCGGAGCCGGCTGCGGGTTCGGGTGGTCAGCGGGAGCCGGGTTCCAGGATCCAGACGTCTTCGCCGAGGTGATCTTCGAGTGAGCGGGCCAGCTTGCCGAGCGTCGGATCTTCGCGGTCCCACACCAGCACCGCCTCGTCCGCGGCGCGGGCCAGCCAAGCGTCTCGGCGGGACAGCGCGGCCCCCGCCTTCTGACGGTTGTCCGGCACCTTGCGCTCCAGCGTGACGACGCGGCGGGCGGCCGCGCAGAGATCGGCGAACCGCTGGCGGGCACCGGCCGACCAAGGCCGGTCCAGCTCGGGGTGGGGAAGCACACCGACGAACGGCACGCCGGCGGCCATGGCCGCTTCCGCACCGATCTGTTCAGCTCCCAGCCGTAGCCCGGTGAGCACCACGAGATCAGGGTGGAACTCCGCCTTGGCCGCGAGGATCTCGGTCAGCCGGCGACGGACATCGTCGGCGATCGGGTTGCGGTCCCACCCACCGAGCTCCGGTGGTCGGTGACCGAAGACCACGAGCTTGTGCCCGTCTGGCACCCGGGGGTCGGCCACTGGCGTACCGGCGAGCGACGGCTCGCCGACGACGGCGCTCCCCGGGGCCCCGTCGAGGATCAGGTCCGGCGGGCCGAGGCTGGCGGGGTCGGGCGGCTCGTCGCCATGGCGACCCTGCTGGGTGGCCGCCGCCTCCACGGCCAGGCGATCCACCAGGTCGTTCATCACGTCGATGCCGTGGCCTTTGACCCATCGGAACGCCGGCTTCGGATCACGCTCCAGGTACAGCTCGACCAGCGGCATCCACAGGTCCTGGTTGGCCACCGGCTTGCGCTGGCTGTTCTGCCAGCCCTTGGCCAGCCACTTCTCGAACCACCGGTCCCGGAAGCAGTTGACGACATAGGTCGAGTCGCTGACCACCATCACCGGCCCGTCGAGGGCCCTCAACGCCTCCAACGCAGCCTGGATCTCCATGCGCTGATTGGTGGTATGGGCTGCCGCGCCCGAGGCGAACGGCCCGCCGGGCACCGCCCAGGCCCATCCGCCCGGCCCGGGGTTGCCGCGGCAGGCGCCGTCGGTGAACACCTCGGTCCGCTCCTCAGCCACACGACCCCTAGGTCTCGACGCAATAGGTACCGCATTTCGCAACCTATTGCGTCGAGAGTCTGACCCTGACCAACCTCGACGCAATACGTGCCGGATATCGCGACCTATTGCGTCGAGACTTGGGTCCATGCTGTGGCCGCCGGTGTGAACCAGGCCGGCGGGTGGCACGCTGGAACCCATGTCGATCCACGACGGCTATGTCCACCAGTTGCCGGACAACGATCCAGCAGAGACCAAGGAGTGGCTGGACTCGCTCGACGCGGTGGCCGGGGTCCATGGACGCAGCCGGGCCGAGTTCTTGATGCAGAAGTTGCTGGAACACAGCCACGAGCTGCACTTCGGCATCCCCGCCCCGGTCCGCACCCCGTACGTGAACACCATCGCCCCCCAGGACCAGGAAGACGGCTACTGGTTCCCGGGCGACGAGGACATCGAGCGCCGCATCCGGGCGTTCATCCGCTGGAACGCCGCGGTCATGGTGGTGAAGGCGAACAAGCACGCAGAGGGCATCGGCGGCCACTTGGCCTCCTTCGCGTCCTCCGCCGGCCTGTACGAGGTGGGCTTCAACTGGTTCTTCCGCGGCAAAGCGGGCGGCACACCCGGAGACCACGTGTACGTGCAAGGCCACGCCGCGCCGGGGATCTACGCCCGGGCGTTCCTGGAAGGGCGCCTGGACACCAACCAACTGGACAACTTCCGCCGCGAGATCGGCGGCCAGGGCCTCTCGAGCTATCCGCACCCCAGGCTCATGCCGGACTTCTGGGAGTACCCGACGGTCTCGATGGGCCTCGGTCCGATCAACTCGATCTACCAGGCCCGCTTCGACCGCTACCTCGATGACCGTCACATCGACGACTCGACCGGATCACGGGTGTGGTGCTTCCTGGGTGACGGCGAGACCGACGAACCCGAGACCCTCGGCGCCATCTCGCTGGCCGGCCGCGAGTTGCTCGACAACCTCGTGTGGGTCGTCAACTGCAACCTGCAACGCCTCGACGGACCTGTGCGGGGCAACGGCAAGATCATCCAGGAGCTGGAAGCGGTGTTCCGGGGCGCGGGTTGGAACGTCATCAAGGTGATCTGGGGCTCGAAGTGGGACGAGCTGTTGGCCAAGGACGTCGACGGTGTCCTTCTCGACAAGATGGGGTCGACGGTGGACGGTGAGTTCCAGCGCTACACCGTCGAGTCCGGGGCCTACATCCGCGAGCACTTCTTCGGGCCCGACCCTCGCTTGCGCAAGATGGTCGAGCACCTCAGCGACGACGAGTTGCGCTGGCTGCCACGCGGCGGGCACGACTACCGCAAGCTCTACGCCGCGTACAAGGCGGCCACCGAGCAGAAGGGTGCGCCCACGGTCATCCTGGCCAAGACCATCAAGGGCTGGACCCTCGGTCCCGAGGTCGAGGCCCGCAACGCCACCCACCAGATCAAGAAGATGACCAACGCCCAGCTCCGGGTGTTGCGCGAGCGGCTGCACATGCAGGAGGAGATCCCCGAGGAATCACTGTCCGACGGGGAGGAGGCGCCGTACTACTGCCCGGCCCAGGACAGTCGCGAGATGGTCTACCTGCGCGAGCGGCGCACGGCCCTCGACGGTCCGCTTCCGTCGCGGGAGGTCCGCATCCGGCGACCTTTGACGTTGCCGACCGACAAGACCTTCGCCGAGTTCTGGGGCGGCTCGGGCAAGCAGGAGGTGTCGACCACCATGGCCTTCACCCGCCTGCTGAGGGGGCTGGCCCGGGACAAGGAGTTCGGCTCCCGCGTCGTGCCGATCATCCCCGACGAGGCCCGCACGTTCGGCATGGACGCCCTGTTCAAGGAGTTCGGCATCTACGCTGCGCAGGGCCAGAAGTACGAGCCGGTGGATCACTCACTGCTGCTGTCCTATCGGGAGAGCAAGTCCGGACAACTGCTGGAGGAGGGCATCACCGAAGCCGGGGGCCTGGCGTCGTGGACGGCGGCCGGCACGTCCTACTCCACTCGTGGCGTACCGATGGTGCCATTCTTCATCTTCTATTCGATGTTCGGCTTCCAGCGGGTCGGTGACCTGATCTGGGCGGCGGCCGACGCCCGCACTCGAGGTTTCCTGCTCGGTGCCACCGCGGGACGAACGACGCTGCTCGGCGAGGGACTGCAGCACCAGGACGGCCACAGCCACGTGCTGGCGGCCACCGTGCCGGCCTGCCGGTCCTATGACCCCTCGTTCGCCTATGAGCTGGCCACCATCGTGCGCCACGGCATCGAGCACATGTACGGCGCCGAGCCCGAAGACGTCTTCTACTACCTCACCCTCTACAACGAGAACTACCTCATGCCACCGATGGCGGATGGGGTGGCCGACGGTGTGATCGAAGGCCTGTACCGCTGGGCCGAGGCACCGGCCGGCACGGACGGTCCGGCGGCGACGATCTTGTTCAGCGGGCCGTGCCATCGCGCTGCAGTGTTCGCCCAAGCCGAACTGGCCGAGCACCACGGGGTCGCCGCTGAGCTGTGGAGCGCCACCAGCTACCAGCAGCTCCGCCTGCAGGCCATGGAGACCGAGCGGTGGAACCGGTTGCATCCCGACGAGCCGGCCCGCACGGCACGGGTGACCGAGTTGCTCGATGACAGCGCCGGTCCGATCGTGGCCGTGACTGACTTCATGCGCCTCGTCCCCGACCAGATCGCCCGGTGGATGCCCCGGCGGTTCACGTCCCTTGGGACCGACGGCTTCGGCCGCAGCGACACCCGCGAAGCACTACGCCGCTTCTTCGAGACCGACGGCCCGCACACGGTGGTGGCCGTGCTGTCGGCGCTGGCCGCCGACGGCCAGGTGAAGCCCGAGGCCGTGCTCGACGCGATCAAGCGTTACGACGTGGATCCCGAACACGCCGCTCCATGGGCGAGCTGAACGCGCCCACCGTAAGACTCGCGGTGGCGACCCGACGATGGTGACCCGACAGATCACGCGGGCCTGGACGTGCGGCGTGTGCAACCAGTTGCTGATCGCCGGCGCGCCGCGCTGCTCCCGTTGCGGCACCCCGGTCTCACCTCCTGACCACGCGCCGTACGGCGCCGGCGGCATCCTCGGGGGATCGCTCCCGGGCTACGTGGCGGCGCCGGAGCCATCCCAGCCCAATCGATCCAGCCTCCAGCGCCGCAGGTGGCTGGCCGCCGGGATCGTCATCTCGGTCGTCGCGTCGCTGTTCGGCGTGGTCTGGGCCACGAGCGGCAACGGACCCAAACCCCGCGTCCGACCGACCACCACCGCATCCTCGGCTCCCACGACCTACAGGACGACCACGTCCGGGACGCGTCCGCCGATACCGACCCTCCCGCCACGTTCGACCGAGCCGACCGCCCCGCGGTCCACCGCCATCCCGCCTTCGACGGGTACGCCACCGTCGACCGGTCCGACCACCACCGTCCCGACGGTCCCCCAGCTGGCCGAGCGGTGGAAGCTGCGCCTGGGCCGGATGGCCCAGTCCGGGGCGGTCAACGGCAACCAGGTCGTGGTGGCCACGCGATCGGGCACCGTCGTGTCCGTGGATGCCCGCTCGGGCAAGGTGCGGTGGCGGCGGACGATGGGCGCCGAGACGCCGGCGGGCGTGGTCGTGCACCAAGGCGTGGTGATCACCCGTGCGCAGCCGGCTTCCGCGTTGAGCGGTGACGTCGTCGCTCTCGGCGGGGGCAACGGCAAGACCCTCTGGCGGCGGCCGGTGACCTCCTCGATCAGCATCTTCGACAAGCCGGCGGCGGTGGGAGACGGTCGGGTGTACGTCGAGTCGGGCGGCGTGGTGGCCCTCGACGTCCGCACCGGCCGCCAGACGTGGAAGGTGTCGGACACCTCAGTGGCCCGTTCCCCTGTGTTCGGTGCCGGCCGAGTGGTCGTGGCGTCTTACGACGGCAAGGTGTCGGCCTACGACGCAGGCAGCGGCCACCGCCGCTGGACGACTCGCATCGGTCGCGGGACTCTCGCCGCGGTCGGTGATCTCGTGCTCGTGCAGAGCACCCTGGCGGACGAGACGCTGTCGGCGATCGACATCGGCCGCGGCGCCGTACGTTGGCACATCGACACCAACGGCTTGACGTTCCAGCCGGCCATCGGCGTGCTCGACAACGTCGTCGTGCCCACCACCAAGGATCTCGTCGCGGTCAGCCCGCGGGATGGTTCGAAGCGCTGGACGGCGGAGGACGTTCCGAAAGCGGTGGCCGTCGCCGCCGCCGGGGATTCGGTGTACGCCACCAGCTACAAGCTGTCGGTGGTGAACGGACGAACCGGCCAGCTCCGAGCCGAAGGCCGACTCTCCGACATCTCGATCTTCCCACCGGTGCCGGCCGGGGACACCACGGTGGTGATCATGGGCGAGTCGATCGGCGGCTACCGCTAGCCGCGTCCCGGACGTGTCCGACGCGGTCGCGGGCTCCGCCATTTGCCAGGTGTCGGCGTCGGCGGCTGGCCCGGCAAGGTCGGCCGTAGGCTGCGCCCGATGAAGGGCACGCTCGCCGTCACAGGCGACCAGGAGGCGGACGATCTCCTCAACACGAACCCCTTGGCCATGGTCATCGGGATGTTGCTCGACCAGCAGGTGCCGATGGAGTGGGCGTTCCGGTCGCCGGCGACGCTGAAGCGCCGCATGGGTGACCGGTTCACCGAGTCGGCCATCGCCGCGATGCACCCCGAGGATCTCGTGGCGGTGTTCTGCGAGAAGCCGGCGTTGCACCGCTACCCCGCAGCCATGGCCAGGCGGGTGCACGCCCTGTGCGCCCATGTGGTTGAGCACCACGGTGGCGACGCGGCGAACGTGTGGCATGGCGTGAGATCCGGCGACGAGTTGTTCGATCGCATCCGCGCCCTGCCCGGCTTCGGCGACGAGAAGGCCCGCATCTTCCTGGCGCTGCTGGCCAAGCGGCTCGGGCAGCGGCCGCCAGGCTGGGAGGAACGGGCCGGTCCCTTCGCCGACGATCACCCGCGCTCAGTCGCCGACATCTCCTCCCGCGACGCGTTCGACCGGGTCCGCCACTGGAAGAAGGCTCAGAAGGCTGCGGGGAAGGGCAAGGGCGATTGATGGCGCGTTCGCTCCGGGGCACCAGCCGCGCCAAGCTGGCCAGTCCCGAGGACCTCCGGGCCCGCTGCGGACGGCACGTCGGCGCGATCGAAGAGTTCCCGTTCGGTCCGGAGGTCGCGGTGTGGAAGGTGGGCGGCAAGGTGTTCGCCATCGTGTCGGTCGATGGGCCACCGGCGACGATCAGCCTCAAGTGTGATCCTGAAGAAGCGGTGGCCCTGCGCGAGCAGTACGACGCGGTCACTGCCGGATATCACCTCAACAAGCGCCACTGGAACACCGTGGTGGCTGACGGCGAAGTGCCCGACGGCGAGATCTCCGAGATGATCCTCGACTCCTACAGCCTGGTCGTGGCGTCGCTCCCCAAGCGGGTGCGAGCCGAGTTGTCGTCCTAGCTGGGTGATGCCGTTCGGGTCAGTCGGGCTTTGGCTGGCCGGGCGCCAGCCCCGGGTTGGGCGCAGACGGCTCGGGTGCAGGACAATCGTCGGCATGTCCGAGACACCGCAGCACCCCACCGGCCACGACGACCCCGACGTCGTCAGCGTCGAGCGGACCATCGCCGCCGACCCTGCCGCGATCTTCGCCTTGCTGGCCGATCCAGCCAAGCATCCCCTCATCGACGGTTCGGGTTCGGTGCGCAAGGTGCGGGGCCCCACCGAACGCCTGAAGAAGGGGGCCAAGTTCGGGATGGACATGCGGATCGGGGTGCCCTACCGGATCACCAACACGGTCGTGGAGTTCGAGGAAGGTCGTCGCATCGCCTGGCGCCACTTCGGCGGCCATGTGTGGCGTTACATCCTCGATCCGGTGTCCGGGGGGACCAAGGTGACCGAGGAGTTCGACATGGGTCCGAGCAGGTCGAGGCTGGTGCTCAAGCTGATGCGAGCGGCAAAGAAGAACCGCCAGGCCATGGAGGAAACCCTCGAACGGCTCGACCGCCAGGTGACCGGGAATCAGCGGTGAACGAGTGGTCAGCTGCTGGCGTGGCGCTGACGATCTAGCCAACCCAGGAGGACGGCGACCGCCCGCGGGTCGTGGCGCAGGTCATGGGCCGCGCCCCCGATGATGCGCAACTCGGCCGAACCGTGAGCATCGGACAGCACCCGTGCGTCAAAGTGCGGAACCGATTCGTCCTCGGAGCCATGGACCACCAGCAACGGTCGTGGCGCCAACTTCCCGATCACGCTCACCGGGCGGATGTCGCGCAGCTCCCGAGTCCACGCGTCCTGGTTCTCCGGGAACCGCGCGTTGCGGATCACCGAGATGTCGCGCGCGTGCTGGAGAAGGCGCCGGGGATGACTGGCCCAGTCATCGAAGTCGGCCGGTGCGCCGAGGGTGGCCACGCCTTGCACGTCGTCACGCTCGGCGCCGGCGCTGGCGCACAGGGCGCCTCCCGTTCCGAAACCAGCGAGCCATATCCCGCGCGGTGAGGAGTTGGCCAAGAGGTGGTCGATGCCCGCGTGGACGTCGGCCAACCAGCCGGCGAGGGAGAAGTTGCCTTCGGAGTCACCGCATCCGCGGAACCGAAACGTGAGCACGACCCAGCCCTCCCGGGCGATCCGATCGGCAAGGGTCGGGAAGGAGCTTCCGGTACCCGTAGCGCCGAGCGTGCCGCTTGGAAAGCCGTGACACAACACGAGGCCGGGCGCCGCCGCGCCCGCACCCACCGGCTCGGCCAGATGGCCGTCGAGGCGGGCACCGTCGGAGCGGACCGCGGTGTGCACCGATCAGGAGGAGCGGCGCGGGCCGGTCACGTCGTCTCTTCGGCGGCTGCGGCCTCCCGGGCCCCCGAGCAGGTCGAGCACCGCTTGTAGCCGCGGTTGCGCGCCTCGACCAGCGAGTCGGGACCGAAGCACAGGTAGGTCTTGGCCTCCATCAGCTCCTCCACCACGTGGGCCGACGTGCAATGGTCCACGTCGTGAACGACCTGGTCCCTCTTGTCGCCCAACCACCGGTTGTGCTCGAAGCGCGTCGGCCGATCCATCGCCCCACTGTACGGGCGCCGCGACGTGGCGGGAGCGTGCGGCAACGAAGAAGGGGAGCGCCGAAGCGCTCCCCTTCTCATGAACTGGAAGACCCGGGGTGACGTGGTTCGTCGGGTGGGACCAGCTCCCGACCGCCGCCCCCAGGGGTGGCTGACGTGGTTTCGCCAGGTGGTCCAGCGAGCCGCCTCAGCGGCCAACCACCTCCGAGGTCCCGTAACAACAATCGTTCAGTTGGACCACCTCCTTTCCTCGGTCCGCATAGCAAAGCACACCGGCCGGCGATTTCCACCGCGTTTGGAGATTCTTCGGATGGCGTGGCCCTGGCCTTTCAGGCCAGCGGCTCGTCCGGTCCCTGGACCTCCGGGCCGACCGCCCCGATCGCCTCGAGGTAGGCCAGCCTGGCCTGGAGCACCGCGACCACGTCCTCGTCGGACAAGCCGCGTTCGACCGCGCCGGGTGCACCGAGGATCGAGGCGACCGCCGCGTCCTCGTCCACCACCCTGATCCCGTCCGCTCCACCTTCGACGGTTGCCTGTTCGAGCAGGTTCACGTCGGCCCGGAGCACCCAGCGGACGTCGTCGTGGGTGATTCGGGAGGCCACGTCCTCGGGCAGGGCATCGCCGATGAACGTCACCGCTTCTTCGAGATCGAACACCGCAGGCCGCGCCCGGGCAGACTGGAGCCCGGTCTCTCGACCGAGCACGACGAATCCCAGGACCACCACGGCCACGATCGCCACGCCAGCGAACAGCCAGAGCATCGTCGCCGAGCGTACGGCCCCGGTTCTGGCTCAGATCCCGATGCGCTGGGCCAGCAGCTCGCGGTGATAGGTGGGGTCTCCGAACAACAGCTCGGAGGACTTGGCCCGCTTGAAGTAGAGGTGAGCCGGGTGCTCCCACGTGAACCCGATCCCGCCATGGATCTGGATGTTCTCGGCGGTGGCGTGGAAGTACGCCTCCGAGCAGTACGCCTTGGCCAGGCTGGCCACCGAAGGCAGCTCGTCGTTGAGCTCCGACGCGCACCAGCCGGCGTAGTAGGCGGCGGACTTGGCCGACTCGACCTCGAGCAGCATGTCCGCGCACTTGTGCTTGATGGCCTGGAACGAGCCGATCGGCCGGCCGAACTGCACGCGGTCCTTGGCGTACTGCACGGCCATCTCCAGCACCTTCTGGGCGCCGCCGACCTGTTCGGCAGCCAGGGCCACGGCGGCCAGGTCGAGCACCCGCTCGAGCACGGTCCATCCACCGCCGTCGGTGCCGATCAGCGTGGCCGGGGTGTTGTCCAGCTCGACCCGGGCCTGCTTGCGGGTCTGGTCCATGGTGGACAACGACGTGCAGGTCACCCCGGATGCGTCGCCGGCCACTGAGAAGATGCTGACGCCGGCATCGGTGCGGGCCGCGACCAGCAACGTGGATGCGATGTGGCCGTCGAGCACGAACATCTTCGTGCCGGTGATCTGCCAACCGTGCCCACCGGCGTCCTTGGTGGCGGTGGCGGTGATGCCCTCTTCGTCCCAGCGCCCGTTCTCCTCGGTGAAGGCCAGGGTGGCGATCGTCTCGCCGGAGGCGATGCCGGGTAGCAGTTCCTTCTTGGCCGCGTCGTCGCCCGAGTGCAACAGCGTCTGGCCGGCCAGGACCACCGACGAGAAGTAAGGCGCGCACAGCAGCGATCGGCCCATCTCCTCCAGCACCACGATGAGCTCGATGAAGCTGTAACCCGAGCCGCCGAACTCCTCGGGGATCACCAGGCCCTGCAGGCCGAGTTGGTCGCCCATCTGGCTCCACACCGCCGGGTCGTAGCCCTGCTCGGTCTCCATCTGCTCGCGCACAGCCGTCTCCGGCGACTTGGTCTCGAGGAACTGGCGCACGACCCTGCGCAGTTCTTCCTGGTCCTCGCTGAAGGCGAAGTTCACGGTTCCTCCGATGGGCTGGACTGGTCGGGCGAGGCGGCGATTCGACGTCGATTCGCCGCCGACTGGACCCCCGGTTCTAGCGGCTGCCGGGGGCTCCTGGCCGGTGCCGTTGTGTACTCATGTGTACGCTCAGCCGGTGGCCGAGCGGTTGGGGATTCGTCAGATGAGGGCCCAGGCTGCGGCTCTGGTGCGACGGGCGGGAGCCGGTGAGCGCATCGTGATCACCGTGGGCGGACGACCGGTGGCCCAGCTCGGCCCGCTCGAACCCCTCTCCGGTGAGGCGAGCATCGAGGACCTCGCGGCCCGCGGCTTGGTCGAGCCGGCTCGCCGCGGGGACCGTCCGCCTCCGGCCGAACGCATCGACCTGCGGACCGGTACCCGTCTAGACCGGATCCTCCGCGAGGTGCGGGGAGCGTGACCCTCGCCCTGGACACGTCGGCCGTGCTCGGACGGTTCCTGTCCGGGCCACACCGCTCGGTGGTGCTCGACGCGATGGCCGCCGACGGCTGTTGGTGCGCCTCGGCCCTCGCCCTGACCGAAGCGCTGTCCTTGGTGGACAGGTTGACCGAACTGCCTCACGAACGGGACCGGCTGCGCCGGGCGCTGCGCGACGACTGGGAACGCGTGCACGTCGTGCCGATCGACCAGCGCTGCCTCGACCGGGCGGCGGAGCTCGGCCGCGACCAGCCGCTGCGGACCGTCGACGCGCTGCACCTGGCGGCCGCCGATCGGCTGCCCAGGCCGGTCACCTTCGCCACGTTCGACCCGCGTCAGATCGGCGTGGCCCTGGCCCTGGGCTTCGACGTGGTGTCGACCTGACCGACTCTTCCTCCCGAGCGAGGTCGGCGCGCTGGCGCCGGTCGGGTCGGGATCAACGCGCCGTCCTTCCGCACCGTTGAGCCCGCGAAACCTGTCACTCCCCCGGCGCATGATGTGGGTGAGGTTCGCGATCCCCTCGTCGGTCAAGCCGGCCCGGGTCGCCGGCAAACGCCAGCGCACCGACGAGGAACCGCCATGTCCGCCCGAACCCACCGGCCGCTCAGGCCGACGAACAGCTCACCTCAGCCCCTGTCCCGTCTCGCCACCCAGATCGACGATGCCTTCCACGACCTCAGCCGCGACGAACCGGCCCAGCTGCTCCGGGTGGTCGCCAACCCGGATCAACCCGAGGCAGTCGAGCTCGGCCTGTTGCCCTTGGAGCCGGGCGACCATCCCGCCGACATCATGGCGGGGTTCACCGCACCAGCTGGATGGGTGGCGGTCGGCGTGGTCACCACCGGCCACAGCCATCAGCTCGATCCGGCCGACCGCGGCGAACGGCCAGGGCGGCCCACCCAGCCAGATGCCGCGTCAGGGCCCATCCGGCTCACGTTCCTGCTCAACCGCACGGGGGAAGCCATCAGCCTGCTCACTCCGATCGGCTCGCCGCGCTCGTTCCGCCGCGTGCTGGATGAACCACCCCAGGGTGTGCTGGCCGACGCCTGTCGCCGGGTGCTCGGGTTGCCCACCGCGCCGCCGGCCGAAGGCCCGCAGGTGTGGCTGGCCGCACGCTGGCTCGATCGCCTCCTCGCTGAGGCCATCGCCGAACCCGGCGCGGTGGCCACATGGGAGGAGGCGGTCCGGCTTCATCCGTTGGTTGTCGCCGGCACCACTCCCTCACCCGAGGCTCTGGTCCAGCTGATCGATCACGCGGCGACATCCTTCGGCTGGGAGCAGCTCCGGCTGCTGGCCACCCGATCAGATGCTGCCGATCCGCTCGTCCTGCCGGCGGTGGCTGCCTGGATGGACTCCGGTTGCTTCGCCAGGCATGTGTTGTCGGCGGAGCTGCCGATCGACCTGATGCTGGTCGAGCTGGAAGGCCTGGCACCCGAATCGGTCGTGAGGGCGGTGAAGAAGGCATTGGCCCGCCGGTACCCTCCCGGCCATGACGCTTCCCCCTTCCCCTCTCGGTGACCGCACCCTCGGGTCCGGCGACCATCAGCTCACCGTCTCGACCCTTGGCCTCGGTTGCATGTCCATGTCGGAGTTCTATGGAACGGCCGACGAGGGCGAGGCGCTGGCCACCATCAACCAGGCCATCGAGGTCGGGGTGACCCTGTTCGACACCGCCGACGTGTACGGGCCGTTCACCAACGAGCCGCTGGTCGGCCAAGCGCTGCGGCCGCGGCGGGATGACGTGGTGATCGCCACCAAGTTCGGCATCGTCCGATCGGCCGAGGATCCCACCAAGCGGGGGATCGACGGGCGACCCGAATACGTCCGCTCCTCTGCCGACGCCTCCCTGCAGCGGCTCGGTGTCGACACGATCGACCTCTACTACCAGCACCGGGTGGACCCGGAGACGCCGATCGAGGAGACGGTCGGCGCGATGGCCGAGCTGGTCGAGGCGGGCAAAGTGCGCTTCCTCGGCCTGTCCGAGGCGGCGCCCGAGACCATCCGCCGAGCCCATGCCGTCCACCCGATCACCGCCGTACAGAGTGAATGGTCGCTGTTCAGCCGTGACATCGAAGCGGAGGTCGTTCCGACCTGTCGCGAGCTCGGCATCGGCATCGTCGCCTACAGCCCGCTCGGGCGTGGGGTGCTGACCGGCAAGATCGCCGGGCCCGACTCGTTCGGTGAGGGCGACTTCCGCGGCCGCCTGCCGCGCTTCAGCGGCGACAACCTGGACCGCAACCTGGCCCTGGTCCGTGCGCTGGAGGGCCTGGCCGCCGAGCGGGGCGTGACCGCCGGTCAGCTGGCGCTGGCCTGGCTCCTGCACCAGGGAGCCGACGTGGTGCCCATCCCGGGCACGAAACGCCGGCGCTGGCTGGAGGAGAACGTCGCCGCGGCAGCCATCGAGCTCTCCGCCGACGAGCTGGACCGCATCGAGGGCGCCGTGCCCGCGGAAGCGGTGGCCGGTGACCGCTACCCGGACATGCGCTGGGTACGCGGGTAGGGGCCGCCGATCGGCCCGAGCCCTCGTGGCTCAGGGGCGATCCCAGTGGCGGTGCCACGACAACGCTTCGATGACCGCGCCGCTGAAACCCGAACCGGCCCGTTCGGCCACCACCACCCCGGGCGCCTCGTCGAAGATGCCGAAGAAGTCGAGAGCACCGCTCGCCGTACCCCAGGCGCCGATGGTCTTGTGGTGGCGGAACGCCTCCTGGACCATGACACCCACCTTCGGGTCGATCGAGTTGTCGACGCCACCGGCCAGCACGAGGGCATCGAACTCCACCGAATCGGTGTCGTGGAACGTCTTGTCCACTGGGACCGAGCCGGCCACCACCCCACCGTGAGGAGCGACGATGTGTCCCACCACATCCTCCGCGTCGAGCGCACCGACCAACGCGTTGAGCTCTGACGCCTCGGAGTCGTCGGTGGCGATGATCCCGACCACCCGACCCGTCACCGGACCAGGCCCGGGAGCCACCATCGACAGCGCTGGCGAGGAACCGGCGTCGCCGGCCGGCTGGCCGTCGGGTGCCTCCTGACCGAGATGAGCGGCCACCTTGGCGCACAGGTCGGCGTCCACGTTGGCCAGGTTGGTCAGCATCCGGGTCACGACTGCGTCGTCGGCCACCTTGCCGAGCTCGAAGGAGAACGCTCCGACGATGTGGTCCTGTTCGGGCGGGGTCATGCTGTTGAAGAACAGCGTGGCCTGGGTGAAGTGGTCGGCGAACGACAGCGCCCGCTCGCGGATCTTCGGGCCGTTCACCGGCCTGGGCACATGGACGTAACCGGCCGCACCCATGCTCATCGGGCAGCCCTCGACGCCGATGCCGGTCGGCAGGTAGGGCGTGCGCCCCTCGTGGATCGCCTGCTGGCCGAACCCGTCGCGCAGGTTGTCGTTCACCTCGGAGCGTGGCCGGTTGATCGGGAGTTGGGCGAAGTTCGGGCCACCCAAGCGGGTGAGCTGGGTGTCGAGGTAGGAGAACAGCCGGGCGTGCAGCAGCGGGTCGTCGGTGATGTCGATGCCCCGCACGAGGTGCCCGGCGTGAAACGCGACCTGCTCGGTCTCGGCGAAGAAGTTCGTCGGGTTGCGGTCGAGGGTCATCCTCCCGACCCGGCGGACCGGAGCCAGCTCCTCGGGGACGATCTTGGTCGGGTCGAGGAGGTCGATGCCTTCGAACATCTGGTCCTCGGAGTCGGGCATCACCTGCACGCCGAACTCCCACTCGGGGAACGCGCCGGTCTCGATGGCGTCCCACAGGTCCCGACGGTGGAAGTCGGGGTCGATCCCGCCGAGCTTCTGGGATTCCTCCCAGACCAGGCCGTGGATGCCCAGGACGGGCTTCCAATGGAACTTCACCAGGCTCGTGTCACCGGCTTCGTTGACCAGCCGGAACGTGTGGACCCCGAACCCCTCCATCATCCGGTACGAGCGGGGGATGGCCCGGTCTGACATGGCCCACATCAACATGTGGGTCGACTCGGGCGCGAGTGAGACGAAGTCCCAGAACGTGTCGTGGGCGGTCTGGGCCTGGGGCATCTCCCGGTCGGGCTCGGGTTTGGCCGCGTGGATCACGTCGGGGAACTTGATGCCGTCCTGGATGAAGAAGACAGGGATGTTGTTGCCCACGAGATCGAAGTTGCCTTCGGTTGTGTAGAACTTCGTGGCGAACCCACGGACGTCACGCGCCGTGTCCATGGAGCCGCGCGAGCCGGCCACCGTCGAGAACCGCACGAACGTCGGTGTCGGCTCGGACGTGTCGCAGAGGAACCGGGCACAGGTCAGATCTTCGAGGGACTCATACAGCTCGAACCGCCCGTGCGCGCCGGCACCGCGGGCGTGGACCACCCGCTCGGGGATGCGCTCATGGTCGAAGTGCATGACCTTCTCACGCATGTGGGAGTCCTCGAGGAGGCTCGGGCCACGGGGCCCAGCCCGCAAGGTGTTGTCGGTGTCTTCCACCGGGATGCCCTGGGCGGTGGTCAGCGCGTCGCCCTGCTGGGCCCAGCTGGGCCGGCGGGCATCCTCCTGGGCCGGCAGCCGGCGAGCATCCGGCGAGGTCTTGGCCCCGGTGGCCCTGGCCGCCGCCTTTTTCGCCGCCTTCTTGGCCGGCGCCTTCTTGGTCGGCACCTTCTTGGCCGGCGATGTGGTCGCCGAGTCGTTGATGCCCAGCCGATCGCCGGTTGCCGGTTTGTCCCCGGACGGGGGGCCGGCACTTTTCTGGCCGCGGGCACGTGGAGCCATGGAAACCTCGCTCGGGTAGGCGGAAGACGAGTGGGTGCTACCCGCAGGGTCCGGCTACAAACTGCTCTCCGACATCGAACTTGGTCTGGTCGGTCCCTGTCTGGCGTCGCGGTCACCCGTGGCGAGCCGATCAGCGGGCCGTGATGGCCACCGCCGAGCCGCAGAGGTCGCCCGCCGTCAGCGCTAGCCGTTCAACTTGCGATGGTCCCAGGACACGACCCGGTCCACGTCGATGACCACCGCCACCCGCTTGTTGGCCAGCACTTCGGCCGCCGCGGCGACGTCCTGCGGCTTCACGTCGTCCATGTAGCGCCCGACCACGCTGCGGGCGACGGTCATGACGTCTTCCCGGTCGTCGCTGACCTGGGCCGTGCCGACCAGCTCGACGCCGCGAAGCTGCTCGTAGCGGTCGCCGTCCTCGACCAGGAGGGTGATGCGCCCGTCGCGGCGCAGGTTGGCCACCTTCTGGGACTTCCGATAGGTCTCGAAGGCCGGCTGGCCGTCGAGGAAGCCGTACCACATGGCCACCAGGTGGATGGTGCCGTCGTGGTTGTAGGTGGCGACGTTCATGGTCTGGCGCTGGTGGAGGAAACCCTCGACCTCGTCGTCGGTCATGCGGATCTGGTCGCGCCGGGACATCAAACCTCTCTCAGGAGCTCGGGGGCGATCGGGCAATCGGTTCGCCGGAGGCCCTCCACCACTGGTTCGGGGCCGACGGGACCCACCATGCGGTCGACGAGGTCCAGGGGGACGGTGTCCTCGTCGAGCTCCCACGGCTCGCCTCGATGCTCGAGCCGGGCGGCCAGGGCGTCCCACAGGCGGGCCGGCAGGAGGCGTCCGGCACCGGCGACGGTCCATACCGGGACGTCCGCGTGACGGGCCACGGCCGCCGCGGCGCGGGAGCCGGCCACCGCCAGGCAGTGGCTCGGTGACACGGCCAGTGCATCGAGCACGAGGAGGTCGGCGTCGGCCACCGCCGCGCCGAGCCCGGCCAGGGGGACGTCGATCGCTTCGACGTCGACCCGCTCGAGGGCCCGGACGAAGCCTGAACCTTCGTTCAACGTGTCCACCACCAGAACTTCGACATCGCCTCGCCGACCCAGAGCCACGCCGACCCGTTCGGGCCAGCCGAGCACGCAGATGGTGGACGATTCGGGGAGCGCGTGGGCCAGCTCGGTGGCCGTGGGATCGGCGTCCATCTCCTCGACGGCCTTCCATGCTTCGCGGCGCGGGTCGCCGGCGCACAGCATGCGGGCGCAGAGCCACCACACCGGCGCCGACGCCGGATGGCGGTCGACCATGCGGCGACACGCCGTGACCAGAGCCGCGGGATCTGACGCGAAACCGGCCAGCGCGCCGGCCACCTCTTGCACGAGCATCCCCGGGTCGACTCCCGACGCGCGAGCCACGTAGCGCAGACGTTCGATCGGGTGCATCAGGCGAACGGTACCGCCGGCATGGTCGCGTCGGCTATGGGATCCGGTCAGCGAAATGGCTTCCAGATCATGTCGATCAGCATGAGCAGCAAGAGGATGTGGATCATGCCTCCGAAGGCGGCGATCCGTTCCTCTGCCCCCGCCTCACCCCGGCCGGCCTTTCGCTCCGCGGGGATCAAGAGGGCGAAGACGACGCCGAGCATGATGAACCAGAGCACGAGGGCGATCGAGATCCAGGAGTCGCTGAACTTCCACGCTTGATCGCTGAGCCCGATCATGGCGAACCCGAACAAGCCGGCCAAGGCGAGCGCCGGGCCGTGGATCTGCTTGGAGTTGGCGGCGAACTGCTTCGCCATCTCGGGCATCTGGGTCAGCGACTGCCCGGCGCGCTTCAGCCGGGCGGTCACGATCGGGACGACGAATGCCGGAGCGAACGCCACGATGATTGCCAGGATGTGCAGGAGGAGGAACAGCCGGTAGCCGAAGCTGTCCACCGACGCGATGACCATCTGACGTTCCTCCGACGCAGGCGATGTTGCGGCGAATGTAGCCATCCCGGGTCGCAGAGGTGGACACAAGGGGATCTGCGTCCTCGAACAGCGCTCGACTACCTTCTGCCGCCGTGGCTCAGGAGGTGTCCGGGGAGGTCAAGCTCACCGCGCTCGGCGGCGAAACCCGGACCCTCGATGCCTGGCTGACCACGTTCCAACTGGCCGTCGTGGTCATCGACCCGTACACCCACGAGAGCGCCTGGTTGCTCGAGACGGCCGGTCGGATCCTGCGGAACTTCCGCGAGGCCGACTGCCGGGTGGGCTGGGTCATCACCGCCGACGAGCGTGATGCCAGGCGCTTCCTCGGCCCGTGGGCCAACGAGCTGCTCACGTTCGTCGACCCGGACCGGGAGTTCGTGGCTGCGGTCGATCTACGACGGTTGCCCGCCCTGGTCCACATCCGCCAGGACCGCGCGCTGCTCGGCGTGGCCGAGGGGTGGAACCCGCCGGAGTGGGCGGCCATAGCCGAAGAGCTGGCCCGGGCCATGAGCTGGAGCCATCCCACCATCCCTGCCGCCGGCGATCCCGGTCCCTTCGAAGGCTCGCCCGCCCGGGCCTAGGGCTCTTGTCGATTTGGGTCGATCGACCGCGCATATGCCGGTCGAATGACCCAAATTCGTGGGATCGGGTTCAGGTGATGCCGCCCTTGGTGAGGGCCAGGACGTCGAGGGCACGGTCCAGCTCTTCGTCGGACATCAGGCCCTGCTCCTTGACCAGCTCCCGGATGGAGCGGCCCGTCTTCACGCTGGCCTTGATGATCTCGGCCGCCTTCTCATAACCGATGTAGGGGTTGAGCGACGTGCCGACCGATGGGCTCGACTCGGCATAGGACCGGCAGCGCTCCTCGTCGGCTTCGATGCCGTCGACGCAACGGTCGGCGAACAACAGGCAGACGTTGGTCAACAGCTCGATCGACTCCAGCAGGTTCCGGGCCATCACCGGCAGGAACACGTTGAGCTCGAAGTTGCCCTGCGAGCCGCAGAAGGCGACCGCGGCATCGTTGCCGACGACCTGCGCGCACACCTGGGTCATCGCCTCGGCCATGACCGGGTTCACCTTGCCCGGCATGATCGACGACCCGGGCTGAAGGTCCGGCAAGCGGATCTCGCTGAGGCCAGTGCGAGGCCCGGAGCCCATCCAGCGGATGTCGTTGGCGATCTTCACCAGGCTCACGGCCAGCGTCCGGAGCTGCCCCGAGGCCTCCACCAGCCCGTCCCGGGCTCCTTGAGCGGCGAAGTGGTCCGGTGCCTCGCTGAGCGGCAGGCCGGTGCGCCCGGCCAGCGCCTTGATGACGCTGCGAGCGAACGTCTTCGGAGCGTTGATGCCGGTGCCGACTGCGGTACCGCCGAGCGGGAGTCGACCGACGCGAGGCAGCGTGTCCTGCAACCGCTCCACTCCTTCGGCCAGTTGGGCGGCGTACCCGCCGAACTCCTGACCGAGGGTGACTGGTGTGGCGTCCATCAGGTGGGTGCGCCCCGACTTCACGACCGTGCGGAACTGACGGGCCTTGCGTCGGAGCGACCGTTCGAGGTGCTCGACGGCAGGGATCAGGTCGACGCCGATGGCCTCGACCGCGGCGAGGTGGATGGCGCTCGGGAACACGTCGTTGGAGGACTGCGATGCGTTGACATGGTCGTTGGGATGGACCACCCCTGCTTCGCCCAGTCGCTCAGAGGCCAGCTTGGCGATCACCTCGTTGGCGTTCATGTTGGACGACGTTCCCGAGCCGGTCTGGAACACGTCGATCGGGAACTCGTCGTCCCAACGTCCGTCGGCCACCTCCAGCGCGGCGTCGCGAATGGCATCGGCCAGCCTCTTGTCGACCTTGGGCACATCCTTCAACCGACCGTTCACCGGCGCCGCCTCGGCCTTGATCAGGCCCAGCGCCCGGACGAGCCGGCGGTCTATCGGTCGCCCCGAGATGGGGAAGTTCTCCACCGCCCGTTGGGTCTGGGCGGCCCACTTCGCAGCGGTCGGCACCCGCACGTCGCCCATCGAGTCGTGTTCGATCCGGAAGTCGCCAGGTACCTGCTCAGCGCTCATATCTGGAACTTATCCGGCGGTCAGCTCGGCCCATCATCTCGTCTCGTGGCGCAGCAGGCGCTCGATGGCCACCTTCTCGCTGACGCGGATGTTGCGGTCTCGGGAGCGATACGCCGCAACCTCGACCAACACCGCTCGGGCCTCCGCCCGGCCGGCCGCGGCCAGGAACGTCTCGACGAACCGGCGCCGGAACAGGGCGATGATCGGCCGCAGCCGCCCGGGTTCGTCCGCCTCGAAGGCGGCCAGGATGAGCCAAGTCAGTGCTACATCCGCCGGGCCGGCGCCGCGGGCGGCGTTCGTCCAGTCGATCACCACCGGCCCCGATGGCGAGAGGATCACGTTCTGCGGGTGAAGGTCGAGGTGCAACATCACACCACCGGCGACTGGGCCCTCGGGCAGCTCGCCAAAGGCGGGGATCCGGTGCAAGCGGTGATGCAGATCAGCGAGCAGGCGGCCGTGGGCACCAAGACGCCACGGTCGGCGGCCGAGATCGTCCAGCATGGTCGGGCCCGCGACGCGTTCGAGCACCATCTCGCCCGGTGCGACGCGATGCACCTGGGGCGCCGGGAAGCCCTGGGCGGCCACGTGCTGCATGGCCCGGGCTTCCGCAGTGAAGGACCGTTGCCGGTCAGGCGACCGACGCAGCACCCGATCCGTGCCCACCGCGAAGATCTCGTTGTCGCGGCCGGCGGCCAGACGTGGACCGATCTCGCACTCGGCCAACGGCTCGTCGCTGAGCTCCACCGACTCGACCGTACGCCGGGCGAGCCTGGCTCAGGCCAGCTCGACCAGCTCGAGGAAGTCGTCGCTCCAGTGGTCGACATCGCCATCCGGCATCAACAGCACCCGATCCGGTGACAGGCGCCGCACGAAGTTGGCGTCATGGCTCACCAGCAGCAGCGTGCCGGGCCAGCCGCTGAGCGCTTCGGCCACCGCCTCACGGGCGCCGGGGTCGAGGTTGTTGGTCGGCTCGTCGAGCAGCAGGACGTTGTGTCGCCCGGCCATCAGCTGGGCCAGCGCCAGCTTGGTCTTCTCGCCACCTGAGAGGGTCACCGCGTCCTGGAAGACCTTCTCGCCGACCAGGCCGAACATGCCGAGCAGCGAACGCAGCTCCTTGTCGCCGAGCCCGGCCGAAGAGGCGCGCATGTGCTCGACCAGGGTGACTCCGGCGTGGATGCCCTCGTGCTCCTGGGCGTAGTAGCCAGCGGACACGCCGTAACCCCACCTGACTGTGCCGGCGGTGGGATCGGTGACCCCGGCGAGGATCCGCAGCAGGCTCGTCTTGCCGGCACCGTTGAGACCCATCACCAGCATCCGATCGGCCCGGCCGACGTCGAACCTCAGACCATCGAAGACATCGAGCGATGCATAGGACTTGGCCAGGCCTTCTACCTCGAGCACGGTGCGGCCCGCATGCGGAGGCGCCGGTAGGCGCAGCCGCATGGACCGCCGAGCAGCAGGCCCGGTGACGCCGTCGGCTTGGATCCGGGCGATGCGCTTCTCGAGGCTGTGGGCCATCGCCGCCTTGCTCGCCTTGGCACCGAAACGATCGACGATGGTCTGTAGCCGGTCGACCTCTTTGGCTTGGGCCGCGGCCTGCTTGGTGAGGCGGGCCTCGTCGAGATCGCGCTGGCGCAGGTACTGGGAGTAGGTGCCCTTGTACTCGTGCATCGTGCCGAGCTCGGCCTCGGCGCCACGGTCGAGGTGGATCACCCGGGTGATCGCTTCGTCGAGGAGGTCGAGGTCGTGGCTGATCACCAGCAGCGCCCCTTGGTAGGAGCGGAGGAAGTCGAGCATCCACTCGCGCGCGTCGGTGTCGAGGTGGTTGGTCGGCTCGTCGAGCAGGAGGACGTCGGACCCGGCGAACAGGATGCGGACCAGTTCGACCCGCCGCCGCTCGCCGCCGGACAGCACGCCGATCGGCAGGTCCAGCCGGTCGTCGGGCAGGCCGAGCCCGGCGGCGAGACGGCGCACCTCGGACTCCGCGGCATATCCGCCGTCGATCCTGAACCGTTCCTCGGCCCGGCTGAACCGTTCGACGTTGCGATCCGACGGGTCCTCCTCGATGCGTAGTCGCAACTTCTCGATGCGGGTGACCGCCTCGTCGAACCCGCGGCCGGACAGCACGTGGTTCAGACCGGTGACGTCGTCCGGCACCCAATCCAGGCGGGGATCTTGGGGCAAGTAGCCCAAGCCGCCGCTTCGGTGCACAACTCCCCTGGCCGGGTCCGCCTCGCCGCCGAGCACCTTGAGCAGGCTCGTCTTGCCCGCACCGTTCCGTCCTACGAGGCCGACCTTGTCCCGGGCGCGCACGGTGAACGAGACGTCGCCGACGAGGGTGATCCCACCCACATCGACCCGGACATCGCGCACCTGCAGCACCGGTCAAGCGTGACAGAGCCGGCCGTCAGCCCCTGCATCGTTTCGAGGCGCGACCACGGCTGTCGACCGGTGCGGGAGGATGCACCGATGGAACGCCTCACTGGCCTACTACCACCGCGTCCTGTCCGATTCGTCGCCGGGGGCTTGGCGCTGGCGGCCCTGCTCTTCGTGTCGTGCGCCGGGAGCAACGACAGCGCGTCGCCCTCCGCTGACAAGAAGGCGTCGTCGACCGCGACCACCTCCGCCAAGACGGGCTCGACGCCCACCAGCGCGGCCAGGTCCGCCCCCAAGACCCAGCCGTTCACCGGCTACGGGCTTTACGCGAGCAAGCAGTACAAGGGAACGCGCCACTGGATCTGCCACCCCGGACTGTCAACCGACCCGTGCCGCCGGATCGACACGACGGTGATCAAGGCTGACGGCAGCCGCACGGTGCTCGGAGTCAAACGGGCTGCCGTCAAACCCCCGGTCGACTGCTTCTACGTGTACCCGACCACGTCGACCGACCCGCCACCCAACAGCGACTTCAACGTCGACGCGTCGGAGATCGACACGGTGCGTGCGCAGGTCGCAAGCTATGGCTCAGCGTGCCGGGTGTTCGCCCCGGCGTACCGACAGATCACGCTCCGGGGACTTGGTGGCGGCGTCACACCCGCCGCCCGCAAGCTGGCCTACGACGACGTGCTCGATGCCTGGAAGACCTACATCACCGCCGAGAACCGCGGCCGCGGGGTGGTGCTCATCGGTCACTCCCAGGGCGCGGGCATCCTCGCCCAGCTCCTGAAGGCGGAGATCGACGGGCGGCCGCAGCTGCGGCGCCATCTGGTGTCGGCCATCCTGCTCGGTACGTCGGTGAGCGTGCCCCAGGGCAAGGCAATCGGTGGCGATCTGAAGCACGTGCCCGGCTGCACGTCGGCCAGCCAGACCGGATGCCTGATCTCCTACGTCTCGTTCCCGGCGGCCCAGCCGCCGGCGCCCGGCGCGTTCTTCGGCCGCAGCCGTGGGCCGGGACTCCAGGCGTTGTGCGTGAACCCCGTCGCACTGGCGGGAGGTGACGGTCGAGCCGACACGGTCGTGCCGGTGAAGAGATCCCTGCTCGGCGCGGTGGAGGGCCTGGATGGGATCACGACGGCCTTCGCGTCGCTGCCCGGCGCGTTGACGGCGACCTGCACGCAGCGCGGCGATTACACGTTCCTCGCCTACAGGCCGGCGGGCGGAGCCGACCGCCGGCCGGTGGCTGCCCTGCTGCGCGAGCAGCTCGGGCCGAACTGGGGCCTGCACCTCCTCGATGCCAACCTCCCCCAGGATGACCTCATCCAGATCGTGAAACGAGAGGGAGTCGCCTACACGAAGACCCGTTGACCGACCACCGGCGAGGGGAGTGTGAGGGCGGCGTCCTCGCCCCCACTCGGACCTCGATCCGACTTGTTCGGTCGAGGTCCAAGATGAGGCGGCTGGGAGGCCGCACCATCACGAGCCGGGAGCGAAGCTGCTGGCTCGCACTCGGACTACAGATCCGGGGCGAAGCCTTGTCGTTGGGTGTTCTCGGTGACCACCACCGTGGTCGTGAACTGGGCCAGGTAGTCCGGTCCGCCGGCTTTGGCTCCGGTGCCCGACAGCTTGAAGCCGCCGAACGGCTGGCGGGCCACCATGGCTCCGGTGGTGCCGCGGTTCACGTACAGGTTGCCGGCGTCGAGCCGGCGGGCCGCTTGTTCGATGTGGCTCGGGGTGCGGGTGAACACCGCCGCGGTCAGCGCGTAGTCCGAGTCGTTGGCCACTTCGACGGCCGCGTCGAAGTCCGGCATCGAGACCGCGGTGAGCAGCGGGCCGAAGATCTCCTCGGTGGCGATCCGAGCGTGCGGATCGTCGGTCACGGCGAGGGCCGGGCCGACGTACCAGCCGTTGTCGGGCACGTCATCCCGAGCGGCCACCACCCGCCCTTCGCTGGCCGCCACCTCGCGGTAGCGATGGAGACGCTTGAACGCGTCCTCGTCGATCACGGGCCCGAGGTCGGCGCCGGGGTTCGACGGGTGATCGATGGTCAGCAGGTCGATGGCGCCCGACAGCCGCTCGACCAACTGGTCGAACGCCTGGCCCACGACCAGCACCCGCGATGCGGCCGAACACTTCTGGCCGGCGTAGCCGAACGCGCTCTTGACGATGGCGGGTACGGCGACGTCGAGGTCGGCGTCGGAGTCGACGACCACCGCGTTCTTGCCGCCCATCTCGGCCACGATCCGCTTGACCATCCGCTGTCCGGGCCGGACCGCGGCGGCCCGTTCCACGATGTCGAGGCCGACGGCGCGCGACCCGGTGAACACCACGAACGAGATGTCGGGATGCTCGACCAGGCGGGGGCCGATGTCCTCGCCGATGCCCGGCAGGAACGACAGGGCGTCGACGGGCACGCCGGCTTCGTGCAGCGTCTGGACCATGCGGAACCCGATGCCGGGGGTCTGCTCCGCCGGCTTGAACACGACGGTGTTGCCGGTGGCCAACGCCCCAGACACCATCCCGGTGGGGATGGCCAGCGGGAAGTTCCAAGGGGCGATCACCGCGCCGGCACCACGCGGCCGGAAGCGGAGCTCGTTGTGCTCCCCCGGCACCTGAGCGAGAGGGGTCTCCTCCATGGCCACTGCGGACCGGGCGTAGTAGGTGAGGAAGTCGATGGCTTCGCACACATCGGCGTCGGCCTCGGCCAGCGGCTTGCCTGCCTCGAACACGATGAGCGCCGCCAGCTCGTCACGGCGGCGGCGCATCAGGTCGGCGGCGCGGAGCAGGACCCCGGCTCGCTCGTGGACCGGCCGCCGGCCCCAGTCGGACATCCCGTCGACCGCCGTCGCTACGGCTCGATCGACATGCTCGGCGCGGGCCAGCGCAGAACGGCACACCAGCCGATCGAGCTGACCGGGGTCGTGGGACTCCATCCGGTCGGGGGTCCACAGCGCTTCCCCGCCGATCACCAACGGAGCCTGGAAGCCGAGGGCCGCGTCGACATCGGCCACCGCGGCCGCCAGGCGAGCCCGCACCGGCTCGCGCCGCAGCTCCGCTACCGGCTCGTTGCGGAACGTCGCGGTGACGGTCGACGTCTGGGTCGATGACGGCACGGTTGCCTCCTCGGAGCTGGCTGTTGGATCGGCCTGGGCCGTCGGCCCAACGCGGCCGGCGTTGATGGCGGCTCTGGCTGGGTCGCCGATCACCTGGTCGATCGCTGCGCCCTCGCTGAATCGCTGGCGGACGAACGACTCGTTGGCGGTGTTCTCGAGCAGCCGGCGGACGAGGTAGGACATGCCGGGGATGAGATCCCCCATCGGCGCGTACACCCGGGTTCGGAACCCGAGATCGCGCACTGCGTCATGCAACGGCTGGGCCATGCCGTAGAGCACCTGCACCTCGAACGCGTGGTCCTCCAAGCCGGCGGCTCGGGCCGCGGTGATCGCATGAGCCAGGCTGCGGATGTTGTGGCTGGCGAAGGCCGGGCGGATAGCGCCGGCGGCCGCCACCATCTCCTGGGCGCAGCGCTCGTAGTTGGCGTCCGAGCGGGACTTGACCTCGAACAGCGGGTTGTCCCATCCGTTGGCCCGCGCCGCGATCGTCTCGGCGTCCCAGTACGCGCCCTTCACCAGACGGACCTGCAGCGGTGCAGCCAGCTTGTCGGCCGACCAACGGATGACGTCGGCCAGGTCGTCGGCGGCATCGTGGCGGTAGGCCTGGATCACACAGCCCAGGTTCGGGCCATCGGGGAAGCGCCGACCCACCTCGCGGAGCAATGCCTGGGTCGCGTCTTTGGTCTCGTCGTGTTCGGCGTCGAGGTGGATCGTGGCCCCAGCCCGCTTCGCCGCCTCCAGGATCGGTTCGAGCCGATCAGCAGCCTGCGCGACACCGTCTTCGATCGTCAGGTTCGTCACCTTGGCCGACAACGCTGAAGGCTTGACCGACACGTTGACCCTTGGGACGCGACCCCATGGGTCGGTTTCGAGCAGCGGCCGGGCCGGCCAGCCCGACGCGGCCGAGCTCAACGCAGTGAGCGCCTCCTCGACCCGCCGCACATAGGACTCGGCGTCGACATCGGTGACCGTCTTCTCGCCGAGCAGGTCGAGGGTGTTGGCAAAGCCGGCCTCCCACAGCGCGCCGAGCCGGTCGACCACGTCGTCCACCCGGTCGCCGATGATGAACTGGCGGGCCATCTGGCGAATACCGAACGTCGCCACCCCGGCCGCCAAGCGGTCTCCTCCGGGGACGTGGCCGGCCAGGCGCAGCCCGACCCGCACCATCGCCGGGCTCTCGGGATGCTGGAGGTACTCATCGAGGTGGGCTGCCGTGTCGGCCGCATCTCGGCAGGCCGGTACGACGTCCACGAACCGGAACAGCCGGGTCTTGAAGGTCGGGCGGCGCGTGGCCCACTCCATCGCCTGGGTGTTCGGTGAGATCCGCTGTCGCGCTCGGGCGGTCAGCGAGGGCGTTGCCGTGGCGGCCAGGCGACGGGCCAGCGCCTGCACTTCGGCTTCGGGAACGGCCCGCATCGCGCTGCTGGACCTGCTGGTGGAAGCCACGATGCTCCTCGTCTGGGTTCCTCGTCCTGGCGTCCCCGCCGCGACATGGTACCGCCGAAGCTCGACGGCCCGGATGCCCAGGCGAGCGGTCGGGCCGATCTACGGGCCCGACCGACACGTGCTGGTGGCTGCGGGACGCGTCGTAACGTGGGTCCGTGATCGACCTCGTCAGGCTGCCGAGCCAGCCCGATGAGGTCGCTTGGCCGACCGAGCAATGGCCTTTGGGCGAGCTGCCACCGGGAGTGGATCAGGGTCACTTCTACGGCCCGCTCCTGGAGCGGCCGTTCGGTGATGAGGGGGTGGCGGCGATGGGCCACACCCATGCGTTGGTGGTGGTGCACCGCGGCGAACTGGTGGCGGAACGCTACGGCACCTGGTTCGTCTCCGAGCTCGAGGAGCTGGCCGGCAAGACGCCAGGACCTGTCCACCACGACGACACGCACCTCTCGTGGTCGATGGCCAAGAGCATCCTCAACGCGGTGGTGGGGGTGCTCGTCCAACAGGGCCGGCTCGACCCGGCCGACCCCGCTCCGCTGCCCTACTGGCCGGATCCCGACGATCCACGCCGCGCCATCACATGGGACGACCTGTTGCAGATGCGACCTGGCCTGCAATGGGTGGAGGAGTACTACGACTTCGACAACGACGCCTTGCCTGATGTGGTGGAGATGCTCTACGGCACCGGCCGTCACGACATGGCGGCGTTCGCTGCCCAGTTCCCGCTGGTCAACCTGCCTGGTTCTGCGGAGTCCTACAACTACTCATCGGGCACCTCGAACCTGCTGGCCGCCGCCACCCAGCGGATCATCGGTGGCGGCGAGGCAGGCATGCGGGCCTTCCTCGACGACGAGGTGTTCGGACCGATCGGCATGACCAGCGCCAGGGCGGAGTTCGACGAGGCCGGCACGTTCGTGGCGTCGTCGTACGTTTACGCATCAGCCCGCGACTTCGCCAGGTTCGGCCTGCTCTACCTGCGTGATGGGATGTGGGACGGCCGCCGGATCCTGCCCGAAGGCTGGGTCGACCGTTCCCGCCGCCCCCTGTCAGCCGACGAGGGCATCTTTCACGGGGCGCACTGGTGGGCCCTCGCAGACGACCTCGGGACCTTCTGCTGCCACGGTTTCGAAGGCCAACGCGTGCTCTGCGTACCTGCCCTCGACCTGATCGTGGTGCGCCTCGGCCGCACCCACACCGACATGGCGCCCGCCCTGGACGCGTACCTGTTCGAGATCGTCGACCAGTTCCGCTGACGCCGCCGATCCGCGGCGAACCGAGCGGCGTTGAAGGCGGGACTCAGGCGCCGGGCAGCGAGTTGACCACCGACGCCACGAGGCCGGCCATCAGGTCGGCTCCCGACGGTTTGAGGTGCAGGCCGTCGCTCGACGTGTGCCCGGGGTGGGCCTGCTCGTAGGCGTTCCAGTCGGCGAGGCGGATGTTCGGGTATCGGGCTGCCGCCGCTCGCAGCTCGTTGTTCACCTCGGCTCGGTCGGGCTGGAACTCGAACACGGTGACGAACACGACCCACCGCACTCCCGACAGGATGCTCATCGCCTGGTCGATGCCGCTGCGGAACGTCGATTCATTGCCGAGGTAGTTGTCGCCCATCTGGATCACCACGACCTGGCCGATCTCGCTGCGGCGGGCCCGCAACACGTCGAGGCCCGCCGGGAAGAACCGGCTCTCCTTGCCGTCCAGGTTGACCTGCCAAGTGGGAAGCGCCTTGGGCAGCGCGTACTTGGCGCCGAGCATCACCGAATCACTGAGCAGGAACAGGCGCCGGTCGGTGATGGCGGCGGCCGAGGTGGCCGCTCTGGTCGTGGATGGCGGGACGCTGGCCGTAGTCGGTGGGGCTGCGGTGGTCACCGGGATCGAAGTGGTCGGCGGTAGCGCAGTGGCGGGTGCGACGCTCGCAGTTGTCGGTGGAGCGGTTGTCGTCGTCGACGTCGGGACGGTGGGTACCGCGGTGGCGGCAGGGGCGGTGGTTGGTGCCCCGACCTCCCGTCGGCGGGCCGCAGCGGCAGCCTCCTCGGTCTGCTTGGCGGCCCGAGCTACCGCGCGCCCGCTGGCCGACGCCGTCGCCACCGGCGCGTGCCCGTTCGAAGCCTCCTGGCCGCAGCCGACCGTCGCTCCGCAGAGAACGGCAACAGCCACGGCAACGGCCGCAGGGCCGCACGAGCGAAGGCGCCGGGGATCAGGGTGGGGACGCAACAAGCGGCAACGTTACCGGCCGGCCTCAGCTCCCTCGGGCACCGCGCCGTCGAGCAGGGGGTTCAGCTCAGCGTTCGCACTCCGACTCACCAGGAAGGAGCGTGCGCAAGACCAGCCGGTGAACGTTGCCGTTCCAGCTCCATGCCGTCCCCCTTGATCGGCCCGCCGCGGCCACCAACGGAACGACCGCCTTCCCGTACACGACCCCGCACTTCCAGGAGAACCGATGGCGATCTGTCGCCAACAGTCGATCGAGGTCCGGGCCCGGCCAGGCAGGCGCGGCGGAAGGCCGGTCGCCCTCGCCTTGGGGTTCGAGGCCATAGACGGCCACGCGCTCGGGCTGGTACGGCGCGTCGGTCTTGGTCACATGATCGGCCCAGTCGAGCAGCCGGGCGAGAACATCCCGGTTGTGCCGGGCCGCGCCGTCGACCCGGCCGTTGAACTCGTCGGCGAACGCGTAGGCCGACACCTGCACTGGCTCGGCGTCTGGTCCGCGGAACGTGACCGACGTGCTCGGCATGTCGGTGACGCGAGGGTCACCGAAGTCGACGTCGGATCCATTGAACAGGCCAGACCGCTCGAAGCGCGCGACCAGCTGTTCGAGCTGCGCTTGGCTCAAACGGCCGGTCCTGAACCGGATGAGCTGCCCCGGCGCCTGCGGGCCGTCGAGATCGGGCTCGATGACCGTTCCGTCGCCGTACACGGTGAGGGATGCGACGCTGCCCAGGAGAGACTCGTTGGGCACGTACCCGCCGCCGGTGAAGACGCGGACCACCACCTGGTCGGAGGGTAGGTGGACGTGAGGCACCTTGCTGGTCGTCGTCTCGATCCGAGGGGCGTTCGGCCCGCTCTTCTCGGTGTCAGAGCGGCCACAGCCCAGGGCCGAGCCGCTGAGAAGGATCGAGACCAGAACGACCAAGGCACCGGGCCGGGAGGTGGTTGACGGATTCCGGAGGCGACGCACGGTCAATGCGACGACTCATACCTGCACCCGGTTCCCGGGCCGGCCCGAACACACCTTCAGTTCACGTTGCGCTCCCGGCCCTCCCAATACGGGGCCCGCAGCTTGAACTTCTGGAGCTTCCCCGTGGCGGTGCGGGCCAGCTCGTCGCGGAACTCGACCCGGCTCGGCACCTTGAACCCGGCCAGCTTGGCCCGGCAGTGATCGCGCAGCTCCTGTTCGCTCGCACTGGCGTCGGGAGCGAGGACCACGAGCGCCACCACCGTCTCGCCCCACTTCTCGTGGGGAACGCCGATGACGGCCACCTCGGCCACCGCCGGATGGGAGAACAGGGCGTCTTCCACCTCGATGGAGGACACGTTCTCCCCGCCGGAGATGATCACGTCCTTCTTGCGATCCGAGATGGTGAGGTAGCCGTCCTCGTCGATGCTTCCGCCGTCGCCGGTGCGGAACCAGCCGTCCACGATCGCTTCAGCCGTGGCCTCCGGCTGCTCCCAATAACCGGCGAGGATGTGGTTGCCGCGGGCCAGGACCTCGTCGTGGTCGTCGACGGCCAGGCGTATCCCGATGGCCGGGGCCCCAGCCCTCCCGAGCTTCTGGGCCCGCTCCGAGCCGGAGAGGTCGTCCCATTCCGCGCGACTGCGGTTCATGGTCAACAGCGGCGCTGTCTCGGTGAGGCCATAGATCTGGATGAACTCCCAGCCCAGCTCGGACTCCACCCGCTCGATCGTGCGGGTGGGCGGTGGTGCGCCGGCGACCACGATCCGCGTACGACCGGATCCGGGGATCGCGCCGTCCCAAGACGTGGCGGCGTCGAGGATGGCCGCCACCACAGCCGGCGCGCCGCACATCAGCGTGACGCCGTGGCGCTCGACCCGGCGCAGGATCTCGGCGCCGTCGACCTTGCGCAGCACGATCTGGTTCACGCCCATCCCGCACACCGCGAACGGCATGCCCCATCCGTTGCAGTGGAACATCGGCAGCGTGTGCAGGTACACGTCGCGATCGTTCACGCCGGCCTGCCAGCCGAACATGGTGGCGTTGAGCCACAGGCTGCGATGGGTCATCTGCACGCCCTTGGGCCGGGCCGTCGTGCCGCTCGTGTAGTTGATGGTGGCGGTGGCGTCCTCGTCGGGCTCCCAGTGCTCGGGTTCGACTTCGCCCGCTCCGGCGGACATCGCATCGGCCGGGAACAGCTCGGCATCGGACTCGGCGCCGATCACGAAACGATGCTTGCAGTCGACACCGGCCAACGATCCTTCGAGCTCGGGATCGACGATGAGCACTGACGCACCGGAGTGCTCCACGATGTAGCTGACCTCATCGGCGTGCAGCCGGAAGTTGATCGGGACGAACACCCGGCCGTGACCGGCTGCCCCCCAGAACGACGTCAACAGGCGGCCCGCGTTGTGCGACACCATGGCCACCCGCTCGCCGTGACCGACGCCCAGCCGGTCGAGCCCGATGGCCTGCGCCTTGGCCTTCGCCGCCAGGTCGCGGAACGTGACCTCACCCCACGACGGCGCCGGCTGGTCCGGCTCGTCGACCATCGCGACCCTGTCGCCGTAGACGGTGGCCGCCCGGTCGAGGAAGTCACCGATGGTGAGCGGGACCTTCATCTGCCTGCCTCCTCACGCTGGCTTGGCCGACCGCCAGAACCCAAACGTAGCGGGCTACGGATCCGGTGGATCGGCCGGTCTGTGCCGCCGATGAGGGACTGGGACAAGGGCTTCGTTCGGCCGTCCGCCGGTAGGGTGCCAGCGCGACATCGACGCCAGCGGACATTGACAGTGGCCCACGGAACACCACGGAACAGGGGAAGCGATGAGGATCGGGATCTTCGGCGGCGAGGCCGCGAGCACCGGCACCGTGGATGACCTGGTGGAGGCGGCCCGCCAGACCGAGGCCGACGGGTTCGACGCTTTCTGGCTGCCCCAGATCTTCGGCCACGACGCGGTCACGGCCCTGGCCATCATCGGCCGGGAGATCCCGCGCATCGAGGTCGGCACGGCGGTCGTGCCGACTTATCCGCGTCACCCGGTGATGTTGGCCGGCCAGGCACTGACCGCCCAGGGCGCCAGCCGCGGGCGGTTCACGCTCGGTATCGGGCTGTCCCACCAGATGGTGATCGAGTCGATGTTCGGCCTGTCCTTCGACAAGCCCGTCCGGCACATGCGCGAATACCTGGCCATCCTGTTGCCGCTGATCGCCGAAGGTTCGGTGTCCTACTCCGGCCAGACGCTGTCGGCCAACGCTGCGGTGTCGGTGGCCGGCGCGACGCCGTGCCCGGTCCTCATCGCCGCGCTCGGCCCGAAGATGCTCGAGCTGGCCGGCACCCAGACCGACGGCACGATCACCTGGATGACCGGACCGTCCACCCTCACCGAGCACACGGTCCCGACCATCACGAAGGCTGCGGCGTCGGCTGACCGAGGCGAGCCGCGGATCGTCGCCGCCCTACCGGTGGCGGTCACCGACGATCCGGACGCGGCGCGTGCTCGGGCGGCCAAGGTGTTCGAGATCTACGGCATGCTTCCGTCCTACCGCGCCATGCTCGACCGCGAGGGTGCGAGCGGCCCGGCCGACGTCGCCCTGGTGGGTGACGAGGCCACGGTGCGGTCCGGCGTCGACCGCGTGCGCCAAGCAGGTGTCACCGATTTCGTGGCCAACGAGTTCGCCTCGGGCCCTGCCGACCAGGTCCGTACCCGGGACCTGCTCAAGTCACTGGTGAGCTAGCCCTCGCCTTTCTCTCTACATCCCACGTGCCATGCACCGCCTCTTCAAAGAACAGTCCTCAACAGTCACGCCGCCGATCCTCAAGAGCCTCAGATGACCCCGAGTGAGCTGTTGACCGAGCTGTTCGACCGTATCCCTCCGCTCGTGCGCAGCGCGGTGGAGGGTCTCGGTCCCGAACGTTTGGTGGCGACTCCGGCGCCGGGCACGAACTCGGTCGGTTGGCTGGTGTGGCACCTGACTCGCGTGCAGGACGACCATGTGGCCGAGTTGCTCGGCGAGCAGCAGCTGTGGGTGAGCGGCGAGTGGGCGGAGCGCTTCGGCCTGGAGGCCGATCCGTCCAACACGGGATACGGCCATTCCACCGAGGACGTGGCGACGGTTCGGCCCGAAGGGTGGCAGGTGCTCGTCGCTTATCACGAGGCCGTGGCGGCGCGGACTCAGACGATGCTGCAGGATCTGTCACCGGAGGACCTCGACCGAGTCGTAGATGAGGCCTGGGACCCACCGGTGACGCTTGGTGTCCGCTTGGTGAGCGTGGCTGACGACGACCTCCAACACGCCGGCCAAGCGGCGTACGTGCGGGGGATGCTCGCCGAGGAGTGATGGACCCTCCGTGTCAGCGGGCGGTCCAACCGCCGTCGACCACGATCGTCTGACCGGTCACGAACGAGCTGGCGTCGCCGGCCAGGAACAGCAGCGCACCGTCCAGCTCCTCCGGGCGTCCGGCTCGGGCCATCGGCGTGTTGCGCTTGACGAATGCCTCCGAACCGGCGTCACCCCACATCTCGGTGGTCATCTCACTCGGGAACCAGCCGGGCGCGATGGCGTTCACCCGGATGCCTTTGCGGGCCCACTGACAGCCGAGCTCGCGGGTCAGGTTCACCACTGCGCCCTTGGACGCGCAGTAGCTGGCCTGCTTGATCGGCGCCGACCCGACCAGCCCGACCACCGAGGCAACGTTGACGATGCTGCCGCCGCCACCGGCGACCATCGGCGCGAACACCAGCTGGCAGAGTTGGAACAGACCATGCAGGTTGACGTCGACCACCCGCCGGAAGTGCTCCATGGACTCGTCTTCGGCCGACATCGGCCCGCTCATGCCGGCATTGTTCACGAGCAGGTCGAGGCGCCCGCCTTCGGTGGCCGTCAGCGCTCGGTCGACCAGCCGTCGGCAGTCGCCCTCGTCGGTCACGTCGCAAGTCACCGGGATCAGCCGGTCTCCGCAGTCGCCGGCCAGGGCTTCCAGACGATCGGATCGGCGGGCTCCCGCCACCACGGTTGCGCCAGCGGCGTGCAACACCCGAGCGAACCGCTCACCCAACCCGCTCGACGCGCCGGTCACCACCGCGACCCGTCCCTCGAGGCGGAACGGGCTGAGCACGTCGAGCGGGCTGGAGTCGGTCGTCGTCATCCCGGGAGGATAAGTCCGGTCAGGGTTCGGCCAGATCCGCCGCACGGACGTTTGAGAGAAGGTCGGCGCGCTGGCACCGGCTGAAGCGGCTTCGGCGCACGTCCCTTCGGCTCGTCGGCACAGGGTTGGCGCGTTCATGCCGCCGGCCGGGGCCCGAGCGCACCAACCTCGCGCTACAGCCCTGGCACCCGGCATGATGCCGGGTGTGAAGATCCGCATCGGGTTCGGGCTTGGGACGCGCACGCTGACCAACGATGCCGCGACGTTCGGGCCGTTCGTCGACACGTTGGCCCGGCTGCGGTTCGACTCCCTGTGGCTGTCCGAGCGCCTCACCGGTGACGCACCCGATCCGCTGGTGGCCTTGGCCTTTGCCGCCGGCCGGACCGAGAAGCTGAAGCTGGGCACGAGCGTGCTCGTCGTGCCGGGCCGCAACCCTGTCGTGCTGGCCAAGGAGCTGGCCAGCCTCGACCGCCTGTCGAACGGGCGACTGCTCCCGGCGGTCGGGCTGGGCGCGCCGATCCCTGTCGAGCACCGGGCCTTCGGCGTGGATCGCAAGGAACGGGCCGCCCTGTTCGACGAGGCGATCGGGCTGATGCGCCGGTTGTGGACCGAGGAACACGTGACCCACGACGGTGCGCGCTTCCACGTCGAGGACGTGACGCTGCTGCCCCGGCCGGTGCAATCGCCCATCGACGTGTGGCTCGGCGGCAACTCGCCATCCGAGCTGCGCCGCACGGGCCGGCTGGGCGACGGCTGGCTGCCCTCGTTCTGCACGGTGGATGACGTGGCCGAGGGTTGGCCGGTCATCAAGGCCGAGGCGGCTGATGCCGGGAGGGAGATCGAGGCCGAACATGTGGGCGCGCTGATCGCCTATAGCCACACCGGCGTCCCGGACGAGGTCCGCGCCCTGCTGGCCATGCGCCGCCCTGATCTCGATCCGGAGCTGGTCGTGCCGATCGGCCTCGACGCGCTGCGCGAGCGGATCGAGGACTTCTGCGAGGTCGGCGCGTCCAAGTTCGTGGTGGTCCCCATCGACGAACCGCCCGACTGGGACGACGAGCTGGCCGCCTTGGCCGACACGCTCCTGCCGCTCCAGAACTGACATCCCCAAGCCGCTGTCCCCGAACTTCGGGGTGGGTTCGGCTGTGACTACCCCAGGCCTCTGAGCGCCTCGGCGATGGGCTCCAGCGAGGCAGCGGTGTGGGGTGGCGGGATGTAGACGATGCCGAGATCCATGCCTGCGTCGGCGAACGCCGCGGCCTGTTCGACCAGTGGCCCGGTGTCGCCATCGGGCGCCAACCGCAGATGGGTCGAGGTCATGATCTCCTTTGGGTCGCGCCCGATCGCCTCGCAGTGCCCGAGGAGGATGTCATAGCTCTTGCGCCAGTCCTCGACTGACGCGCCCGGGTGGTTCCAGTGCTGCGCCCAGCGGGCGACCGCCGGCAGCGTGCGCTTCGGGCCGGTGCCGCCGATGCAGATCGGCGGGTGCGGCTGTTGGATCGGCTTGGGTTCGCATCGGGCTGCGGTCAGCTTGTAGTGCTTCCCGTCGAGGTCGGTCGTCTCGTTCGACAGCAGGCCGATGATCGCCTCCAGTGCCTCGTCGAACCGGTCGAAGCGCTCCTTCAGCGGCGGCAGCTCGATGCCGTACGCGTCGCACTCCTCCTGGTTCCAGCCCGCCCCCAGACCCAGCTCGAGGCGGCCGCCGGACACGATGTCGAGCGTGGCCGCCATGTTGGCCAGCACTGCGGGGTGCCGGTACACGTTGCCGGTCACCAGCACGCCGACCCGCAACCGTTTGGTGGCCTGGGCCAGGGCGGTCAGGGTGATCCAGCCCTCGAGGCACGGCCCGGTGGGGTCGGAGAAGATCGGATAGAAGTGGTCGAACGTCCAGCCCGACTCGAACACGTCGATGTCGTCGGCGGCGCGCCAGACATCGACCATGGCGTCCCATGTGGTGTTCTGCGGAGAGGTCTTGAAGGCGAAGCGCATGGACGTTGAGCGTAGAGGCGGTGTGACCGTTGGCGGCTTGACCCGCGGGTCAAGTGCAGGCACACTCGCTTGGCCGGTTCATCCAGGGGGCACGATGACGCACGCGCAGGTGATCTTCAGCGAACACGAGCTGCTGGCCTCCCACGACTACGCGGAGCCCCTGGTCGCCGGAGGCGTGCGCTGCCACGGCGGCTTCGACGCCAGCGGCAACTACGTCTCCCCGCGGACCCGCAACCGGGTCCCGGCCATCGAAGCCTGGGAAGCGCAAAGGGTCGAGCAGTTCGCCACCCCACGCCTGGACGTGGCCCTGGACATGTGGCCCGAGCACTACCCCAACGTGGCTCAAGCGCACTTCCTGATCGAGTCCGGCATCCCGGAGCCGATCATCTCCACGCTCACCCGCATCGGCACGGTCGAGGGCTTCGGCAGCATGATCCGCCACTCGGTCATACCTGATCTCCAGCGGGCGTTAGACGAAGACGTCCGCGGGACGGCGATGGCCCATCTCGGCGGCGGCTTGTACGAAGCCCATGCGCGCGACGAAGCGGGCTACGGCGACGAGGCCGGGCACAGCCACATGTGGTTCGCGGCGAGGGACATCGCGTTCGAGCAGCCGGTGACCGCCGACGAGACGGCGCTGATGCTCGAGCGCATGGGCATCAGCACACCGGGCTCAGGCGGCAAGGTCGATGTGACCCGCATGCGCGCCCAGGCGCTGGCGGCCCGCCTGCTCGACGACGACATCGACTTCGATCTCGAGTCGCTCATCACCCGCATGATCCGCCTGCTGCTGATCGAGATCTCGGCGTTCCACGCGTTCGCGTGGGCGGAGGAGGTCCTGGCGGACCGCGATCTCGTGGCCGGTGACGGCGAAGCGGCCACGCTCGTGTCCTACATCCGAGCCGACGAGACACCTCACGTCGCGTACCTGAAGACGGTCCTGTCGGAGATGCGGGACCGCACGTTCGTGGGCACGTCCGGCCGCCGCCACCCGGGAACCGACGTCATCGGCCGCATCTGGGACCGTGCGCTCGACATGTCGCTCGGCGCCGGTAGGGCCGAAGGCATGGAGACCGCCTGGCTCGAGGTGGCCCACGCCGTGGAGGGCCACAGCGACCACGCCGACCTGATGGAGCAGTTCAACACCCTCGGCTCTTCCCGCCGGGACCCCGACGGCACCTGGATCCCCACCGGCGACCTGGATCCCGCCGTCGCCTGACCATTCTTCGTGCCCCAGCGACCAACCAGCAGTCCGCCCGGCACGAAGAACCGAGAACACCGCCGCTACCGGCGACCGACAGGTCCCTTCCCCCTCGGAAGCTCAGACCCTGAGCAGGTCGTGGCGGTCGTAACGGGCGCCGAGCACCTCGTCGGTGGGCCCGCCCAGCCAGTCGAGGGCTGCGGCATAGAGCGATCGGGTGTCGATCTCGGGGCGCAGGTCCCCGTCATCGAGATGGGCCAGGTCGGCCTTGCCGACCACTCCGGGCTTGACCCCCGGCCCGACGAGGAACTGCACGCCGGCTGCCCCGTGGTCGGTCCCGCTGCCGTTCTCGGCCACCCGTCGACCGAACTCGCTGGTGGTGAGCACCAGCGCCCGGTCGGCCAGGTTGCGCTGCTCCAGTGTGTGGAAGAAGCCGTCGATCCCCTTGGCCAGGTCGCCCAACAGCCGCTGGTGGGTCGGGGCCTGGTTGGCGTGGGTGTCGAACCCGCCGACGCCGATCACGATGACCCGCGTACCGAGGTCGTGGCTGATCAGCTCGGCGGCCGTGTTGAGGCCGGCGGTGATCTGGCCGGCGTTGCGCTTGCCGCCCCCGTTGCCGGTGAGCTTGGGCGGCCGGTTGCCGCCCTGCCCACCGCCCCCTCCCGCCCCAGACCCGCCGGCAGGTCCGGAGTTGCCGATCCCGGCGCCGGCCAAGCTGTGGACCGCTTCGAGGGTGTGGGTGACCGACGCCTGGGCAGCAGCGAACAGCGGCTGGTCCACGGCCAAGGGCTGCGCGGTGGCGGCGAACGCCCGGAGCAGCTGGTCGCGATCGACGCCCACCGGGGCCTGCAGACCGAACGCCGCGGGGTTGTGGATGCCGGTGCTGATCGCCTTGTCAGCCCTCAACGACGGTGACCCGTCGCCGAGGGCTATGGCCCGCAGCGGGTTGGGCTGGCCCTCGGTGGCGTCGAGCCAACGGCCGAGCCAACCGGTGGTTGAAGCTCTCTTCGGCGTGGCCGACCACCACCAGTCCATGGCCTCGAAGTGGGACCGGCTGGAGTGGGCGAACCCGATCGACTCGACGGCCGCCACCTGACCGGCGTCCCAGCGGGCGACCAGCGGTTTGAGCGACGGGTGCAGGCCGTAGCCCGCCTCGCCGCGCAGGGCCAGCACGTCGCGTTCGGCGACCGCCAGGTTCGGGCGAGCGTCGTGGTAGCGGCCATCCAGCGGTACCAGTGTGTTCAACCCGTCGTTACCACCGCCGCACTGCACGACGACCAACACGCGGTCCGTGGCGCGGGCCACCCGGGCCTTGTTCTTCGGAACCGGGCCCGCCGACCCCCCGCCCGACTTCGGCGGGGCACCACCGGTGACGCTGTCGTGCAGCAGACCGGCCCACGCCGCCGCCCCGGTGGCCGCGGCGCCCCCGGCAACTCCCAGGAACGAACGGCGGCTGAGGGACATGGTTCTTGCTCCTTCGATCAGGCGAGGGTGAGGTCGGGTGAAGAGAGGGCGACGGTGAGCCGGGCCACGCCGGCACGACTGCTGCGCGGGACTTGGCCCAAAGCGCGGGTCGTCGAGGCCGAGAAGCCCTCAGGCCGGCCGAGCGCGGTGGCCAGTGCGTGCAGATCGCCGGCCTCCGCCGCTCGGCGGGCCGGGTTGGCGGCCTGCGCCTCAGCGGCCAGCAGACCGGCCAGGTCGAAGCGACCGGCGACGGTCGAGGTGGCCAACCAGGCCCGACCACTGGGCCACCCTCCGACGTTCGGCGGGACCATCGGCACATGACCGGCTGACTGCAGGAGGATCAGCGAACGGTTCATCGCCACCCGCACCCCGGTCGCCCGCTGTGCCGCAGCCAGCCATGGCACCGGCCCGAGCACCACCGGCTCGGTCTGGCCGCGGTCACGCAGCCCCGCCTCGAGCAGACCCCGCACCAGCGGGCGGAGCTGCATCCCGTCGGACGCGAACCGCTCGGCCAGCGGCTTGACCACACTCGGCTCGGCTCGGCCGAGGATGGCCATGGCCAGCTTGTTGGTGACGAACGCCGCGCAGGCCGGGTGCGACGTGATGGCCCGCACCACCGTGTCCACGTCGTGCACGCCATCGCGACCGAGGTAACGCTGGGCTGTGTCGTCGTGGCGGAAGGCCCGGAATTGGGCCTTGTCGCCGCCCAGCCGGTCGACCCCCCAGCCCGTCAGGGCCCGGGCCCCGGCCTTGACATCGGCCTCGCTGTAGTGCCCGACGCCGAGGGCGAACAGCTCGAGCACCTCACGGCCGTAGTTCTCGTTGGGTTCAGATGCGGTGCTGCGCCGGCCGTCGAGCCACCAGAGCATCGCCGGGTCGACGGTGACCGCCCGGAGCAGTTCGGGGAAACGGCCGAGGCCGAGGCGTCGGAGGGTCCGCACGTGGTCGACCAGCATCCCCGGGTACTTGACCTTGGCCAGCGACACCGCGAAGTGGTCGTGCCAGAACCAGGTCATCCACTCCTCGAGCGGCCTGGGCGTGGTGGACATGAACTGCACCCACCGGTCGATCGCTCGCGCCGCAGCCTCGCGATCGGGGGTGGCGGTGAACGTCATGTCCCGCCATGGGTCGGCGGCGGCGGGCACGCCGAACCGGGCGGGGTCGACCAGCCGGTCCAGCGCGGCGTCGACCCCACCGGTGGTCAGCCGGGCAAGTTCGCCCGGGCCCAGCCCGAAGCCCGCCCGGCGGTACAGCCAGGCGATGGTCGAAGCGGCGGCGCCGTCGGTCTTCATCGACACCAGACTGACCCCCAGATGTGAAGAGACGGTGAGCTCCCCCGCAAGGGATGTGAGCCTCAGGGCGGGATGGCGGCCACGTTCCCGCTCTCCGCCGCGACGCGCGACTCGGCGATGTCTTCCAGCTCGCGGCCGTGCGTGTCGGGGAAGCTCACCCAGAAGATGATGATGGCGCCCAACGGTCCAGCCCCGAGCAACGTGGCGGTGAGCGGCTGGGACTGGTGGCTGACGGCCAGGATCAACCCGGCCAACCCGAAGCTGGCGCTCTGCCCGGCCACCCGCGAAACGGTGGTCATGGCCACCGCCTGGCTGCGCACCGAGGTCGGAAACAGCTCGGCGCCGTACGAGCTGAGCACCGGCCAGCCGCCGAGCTGGCCGACCAGGGTGATCATCATGAACACCACCAGGATCGGCACGCCGCCGGGCAGCCAGAAGAAGCCGAGCGCGCCGAGGAACCCGAACAGCACGAAGCCGCAGCCGACCACCCGGCGACCGATCTTGTCGCTCAACGAACCGGCCAGCACCATGATCGGGATGCCCGGCAGGCCGGCCGCCACCAACATGAAGTTGGCGGTGCTGGCCGAAAGCCCGCGGCCGGTCTGCAGGAAGTCGACGGTGAACGTGCCGGCCTGGGTCGCCACCTCGGCCAGGAACGTGGTGGCCAACATGAGCAGCAGCCAGTGGCGATGGTCGCCCCGGAACACCGCCCTCCAGTCCCGCTCGAGGCGGCCGGCGTCACGGGCCTCGGTGAACCGGCGGCTCTCGGGAAGGCTGCGCCGCAACCACGCCACGGTGGCCAGCGGCGGAAGGCCGACGACGTACAGCCAACGCCACGAGATGCCCAACGGCGTGAACACCCCGCCGAACAGGACCGCCCCGAACCCGACTCCCAGCGCGCCGTTCATCGACAGCCACCCGAACCCGAAGCCGCGGGCCTTGGCCGGCAACTCCTCGGCCGCCATCGTCCACACGATCGCCGCTTCGGCGTTGAGGAACAGCTTGGCCACGAACTGGCAACCGGCGTAGGCCAAGGCGTTCGGAGCCAGCGCGGTGAGCCCGGTGGCGATCGTGTAACCGATGACCGCCCCGATGAGCAGCTTGCGCCGCCCGACCTTGTCGGCCCGGCGGGTCAGCACCAGGGCCGGCAATGCCCCGAGGTGGAACAGCCCGACGTACCAGGACGCCGCCGACGCGCTGAGGTGGAACGTGTGGCGAACCTGTTTGAGCGCCACCAGCAGGATCCCGCGGTCGTAGCCATCGAAGAAGCTGGTCGCCCCGAGGACGTAGAGCAAGAAGCGGTGCTGCGGTTCGAGCGCGTCCCGACCCTCCCGGAGCGATGCCCGCCAGCCCTGGGTGCCGGCGACCGGTTCGCCACCGGTGGACGGACCGTCATCCGCTGGCACCGCGCCGTCTTCTCCCGTGGCCGGTGTCTCGCCCGTCACGGAGCGGCAGCGTACCGGCGGTCTCTCGCAGGTTCCGCGGCACGGGCCCTACTGGCCGCCATAGGGTCGGGCCGATGAAGTTCGGGATCGCTTTCGCCAACGCCGGCCCTCTGGCCGACCCCACTCTGGCCGTCACGACTGCTCGCGCCGCCGAGGCAGCCGGCTTTGAATCGTTGTGGACCGTGGAGCACGTGCTCGTTCCGCATGGCTATGAGTCGGAGTACCCCTATGACCGGAGCGGGCGGATGCCCGGAGGTGAAACGACCGACATCCCCGACCCGCTCATCTGGATGGCCTACGTGGCCGCCGAGACGTCGACCATCAACCTGGCCACGGGGATCCTCATCGTTCCCCAGCGCAACCCTGCGATCGTGGCCAAGGAGGTGGCGACCCTCGACGTGCTCTCCGGGGGGCGGGTGCTGCTCGGCGTGGGAGCGGGCTGGCTGGAAGAGGAGTTCGACGCGCTCGGTGTGCCGTTCAAGGATCGGGGTCGTCGCCTGGACAGTCACATCGCCACCATGCGCGCCCTGTGGTCACAGGACCAGGCCAGCGTCGACGACGGCTTCACGTCGTTCTCGAACTGTGTGAGCCAGCCGAAGCCGACCCGCCGCAGCGTGCCGATCGTCATCGGCGGGCACAGCGAGGCCGCCGCTCGACGCGCCGGCCGCCTCGGTGATGGCTTCTTTCCCGGCAAGGGATCGCATGAGGAGCTGGCCCACTTGTTCGACGTCATGCGGGCCGCCGCCGAAGATGCCGGCCGGGATCCGGCGAGCATTGAGATCACGGCCAGTGGAGCCGGTCTGTTCGGTCCCGACCCGAAGGCGGCGTTGGATACGCTGGCCAGCCTCGGCGTATCGCGGGCGATCATCCCGCCGTTGGCCTACGACGTGGCATCCGCCGAAGACGCCTATCGGGCCTGGGCCGACAAGGTGATCAAGGCGTAGAGTCCGACTGCTTCGGCTCGCTACAGCACCGCGATCGGTTCTCCGTCGGCGACCAGATCGGGGAAGTACTCGGCGATGTGCATCGGGACGCGGATGCAGCCATGCGACGCCCGGTGGTTGGGCACAGACGGAGCGCCATGCACGGCGATGCCACCGTTGAAGTACACCGGGTTGTAGAGCAGGCCCAGCGGGCATGGCGCCAGCCGGCGATCCGCCGCTGGTAGCGGAACGAGCCGGGCGGGGTTATGGCCGTGCCGCAGTGGCCACGGTCGCAGAAGTGACGCCCGCTGCCAGATGAGACATGGGTGATCAGCTCGGCCTTGCCGTCCTCGAACACCAGGAGCACTTGCCGGACCAGATCCACCTCGCTGTGGGTCGGGCCGAGCTCAGGGCGCAACATCGCCTGAGCGGGTCGGGCCAGGATCATGCGCTCGACCTGCGGGGTGACCACGCCATCTCGTGGCAAGCCGTGCAACGCCTGCCAGGCCCAGACCGCCTGGGTGGTCTTGAGCCCGAACCGGCCATCGGCTGGGCCGGGGTCATAGCTCTGGTCGGCCAAGGCTCGCTGGAGGGCCTGGCTGCGCGAACCGACCGAGCCGGCCACCAAGTCCTCGAGTGCGGTAGGAGCCGGTGTGGTGTCGGGGGGCAGCGTGGCAGGGGGCGCCGACGTGGTCGTTGTGGTCGTGGAGGAAACCGTTGTGGTGGTCGTGGAGGAAATCGTTGAGGTGGAGGAGACCGGCGTGGTGGGAGTCGTGGTGGTCCACGCAGGGCTCGACCCGTGCTGGCTCGTGGATCTGTCGTCGGTGCTCGTGACCGGCGGCCGGATCGTGGACTTCGTACCGGACTGCTCGCCGCCGGAAGAGCCACACGCCGCGACCAGGATCGTCATCGCCAGCCCGACGGCCACACCCCGGCCACGACTCACTCGGCGCGGCAGCGTGCGAAGGGTCCTTCGTTCTGGCCGGGCATCCACGGTCAGCCATCCTCCCATGGCGTCGACCAGCCACCCCGCCCGGTCGAGCGCAGATCGCCCGGTCGATCGGCCCATTACGGTTCGCACCATGCGCCAGCTGTCCCTGTGCCACCGCGGCGACGCCGTGCGGGCCCCGGATGACTGATCCTGGGATCATCGACCCGCGCCAGCCTGAACGGCCGGTCGAGCCTGAGGCGGAGCCGACGTGGGACGAGGCACAGAGCGAGATCTCGCCGGCCGCGCCGACTGCCGCGGAGCCCGCCGCCCAACCAGCCTCGGATCCCACGGCCGAACCAGCCCCGAACATCAGTGCCGAACCGAACCTCCGCAGGTTGATCCGTCGCGCGATCGCCGGGGACGACGGCGCGTTCGCCACGCTCATCGAGCACTACGACGCCGGGCTGCGGGAACTGGCGTTCCACCTGCTCGGTGACCACGAGGGGATGGAGCACGCCACCCGCGTCGCATACCTGAAGGCCTACCGGGCTCTTCCGCGCCTCACCCGTGCCGTCCGTGCGGCCCCGTGGCTGTACCGCATCACCTACCTCGTCTGCCTCGACGAGCTGCGCCGGCGGCAGCGGCGACCGCGGCGGAAGCAACCACCGCCTTCGGCCACCGGCACGCAGTCCGACCAAGCCGACGACCTGACGCCATCCACCGCGTTCGCCAAGGCGTTCGCCAACCTCCCTGCGGACCATCGAGCGACCGTGCTCATGGTCGATAGCGCTGGGCTCGACCTGGCCTCGGTGGCCGAGGTGCTCGACCGCCCCGAGGCGGTGGCCCGGAAGGTGCTGACCAGAGCGCGGGCCTTCTTGCAGGCTGCGCTGGACGAGGACGCGGCTCCGCTGGCCGCCGAGCCGATGGAGGACCCAGAGGCGGGCGGCGAGGCTGCCGGTGAGACCCTTGCCGATCCGAGGCCTTCCCCCGTGAATGCCGCGGAGCCTGACGCGAATCGGATGCCCGAGGCGGATTCGTGAGCGACCAGGCCGATCCGAGGGTCCGCGCCGCGCTCGATCAGCTCGCCGTACCCGACCACGACGAGCAGTTCTGGCAGACCCTGGGTCAGCGGTTGATCGCCGAGCGCGAGGCGCCGGCTGCGCCCACGTTCGATCCGCTGGAACGGCTGGAACAGGTCGAACGCAACGCCTCAGCCGAGCAAGTGGTCCCTCACCGGAAGGGCCGCTGGCGCCGCCACGGCGAACAGGATCAGACCGAGCTCGTACGGCCCAGCGTCTCCCACCTCGCCGAGCACGCCCAGTTGGTCAAGCCGCCCCGAAGGAACTGGCGCCGCCGCCTCCTGGTGACGACCTGTGTGGCGCTGGTCGCAGGCGTGATCGCGCTGGCCGTGTGGATCGGGATCAGCGCGAAGGAGACGTCGCCCACGACCACCGCCGGCCAAGTGGCCCATCGCATGTCGGCACGTCTGGGAACTGCGCACTACGTGCTGGGCGAGGTGACCACCGTCGGGATCGGCGGCGACAACGGCCGCTACGCGTTCGTGAGGTCAGCCGACGGCTCGTTCCGTTACCGAGGTCTTGATCGACGCAGTGACACGGCGTATGACTCCGCCCGCGGCCGGGCCCAGAGCTGGCGCCGTCAAGCGAGCGGCGCCGTCACTGCCGCGGAGGATTCGGGGCTGGCGCCGGGACCGCCCGACGCCGACGGCTCGAGCCGTTACCTGCGCAACGATGAGCTGGCGGCCATCGTCCGGTCACTCGAAGGATCACCCTTCACGCTGGCCAAGCCACGTAGGAGTCGCGGCCGGGAGGTGTGGGTGATCGACCTCCGGCTGGCCACGTCCGCTGAGGTTCCGGTCGACGCCATGCGGGTGGTGGTCGATCGACGTCGGCGCCTCCCGCTCGAGGTCAGCCGCTCGGTCAAGGGCACGGTCATCGAACGCAAACAGTTCAGTGACGTCCGCTTCGCCAGCACGGTGAGCCGCGGAACCTTCCAGCTGGCGTTCCCCAAAGGCACGGTTCCCCATCCCTTGGCCAACGGTTTCCGCCGCACGAAGTTGCCGTCGGTGCAGGCGGCGGTCAACTACACGCCGGCCACGCCTCAATGGCTCCCCTCGGGCTACGAGCTCTCCACCGCGGCCGTCCTACCGGGGGGACCGCCCGGACTCCCGGCCACGGCCGGGGGTGACAACCCACCGAACCGAGACGTCGTCTCGCTTGCTTACCGGCGCGGCGTCGGCCAGATAACCGTTACGACCCGGCGGGCCGGCACCGCCGCCGAGCAATGGAAGGATCCGTTCGGCGCGGGCCGCCGCCCGGTAGGCCAGGCACAGCAGGTTCGCTTGGATAGGGGTCGGTTCCTCGGCACCACGGTCGAGCAGGTCGGCGGACCATCGCCGCACCTCTGGGGGCGCACCTCGGACCTCGTGTTCACCGTGGCCGGGGATCTCGACCCATCTGAGCTCCTGAGGGTGGCGAACTCGCTGTCCTAGTCCTAGGCGGCGGTCGCCTCAACCCCGGACACAACGCGCCGTCGATGTGTCGTCTATCCGACCCAGCCACTCAGCGGTCCAGGCCGACCGCGTCGAAGGCGACGTGCCGGCCGATCGTGTTGCTGGGCGACCCCGTCGATGACTTCGTCGGCTGGTTGGTCGCCCGAGTGGCGGTCCGTGGCACCGGTGCCCAGCAGAGCGTCCATCCGGCTGGCCGCGGCGGCGAACCTATCCTGACCTCACCCTGGGGACAGGCTCCTGCCGCCGCTCCAGGACCAGGGGTAGTCGGGATCGGAGACGGACCGGGCGGCGTCGGTCAGACCGAGCGGACGGAACGTGTCGAGCATGACCGCCAGCTCCTCGGTGTGGTCCTGGTCCATGCTGCGCTCCAGGCTCCCCGGTTGAGGACCGTGGACGAACCCGGCCGGATGCAGGCTGATCGAACCCATGCCGATACCTGATCCGGCCCGGCTCATGAAGTTTCCGGCGCTGTAGAAGAGCACCTCGTCGGAGTCGACGTTGGCGTGGTGGTACGGGATCTTCACCGCGTTGGGGTCGGTGTCGAACAGGCGGGGAACGAACGAGCAGAACACGAGGTTCGGAGCGGCAAACGTCTGGTGCACCGGTGGAGGCTGGTGGATGCGACCGACGATCGGCTCGAAGTCGTGGATCGACAGCGCCCACGGGTAGAGGCAGCCGTCCCACCCGACGAGATCGAACGGGTGGTGGGCGTAGGTGTACCGGGTCATGCCACCGCGGTGGCGCACGAGGACCTCGACATCCTCGCCGTCCTCCTGCACCAATCCATCAGGGCCGCGCTGGTCGCGCTCGGAGTACGGCGCGCCCTCGAGCAACTGCCCTTGGCTCGTGAGGTACTTGGACGGGGGCTGCACGTGACCGGCGGTGGCGAAGATCATGGCGGTCAACAGTTCGGACCCGGCGACCACCCAGCGGTGGGTGGTCGACATGGGGATCACCACGTAGTCCCCCGCGGACACCTCCAGGCGACCGAACACCGACTCCAGCACGCCCGAGCCGGACTGCACGTAGACCAGCTCATCGCCCGAGGCGTCCCGGTAGAGGCCGCTCGTCTCCTTGGCTGCGGCGAACGACACCGCAACGTCGGCATTGGCCAGCAATCGGTGGCGGCCGGACACCAGATCGCCGCCGGAGGGCAGGTCGGGCGTACGTAGGTGGTGGGGCAACAGCGGCTCGTTCGGCGTGGCCAACGGCTCTTGGTCGGCCACCGGCTCGGCGGCGACGATCGCGCTCGGGGAGAGCCGGTGGTACAGCAACGAGGACGCCGAGGAGAACCCTTCGACGCCCATCAGCTCCTCGGGCTGGATCGACCCGTCGGCGCCCCGGTGCAACGTGTGGCGCTTGCGGGGCACGTCGCCCACCCGGCGGTAGTACGGCATCGGCTCCTCCTCACTCCTCGACCGCGGGACTGACCGTGCCGACGGCTGCTCCCAGACCGATACGGGGTCCATCATCGCCGCCGCACCACCCGCGGATGGTGACCGTGTCGCCGTCCCGGAGGAACGTCCGGACGGTGCCATCGGCCAGCTCGATCGGATCACGGCCCCGCCAGGTGATCTCCATCAGGCTCCCGTAGCTACCCGGCTGGGAGCCTGACACCGTGCCCGACGCGTAGAGATCTCCGGGTCGCACGGTGGCGCCGTTGCCGGTCATGTGGGCGAGCTGTTGGGCGAACGTCCAGTACATGTCGGCGAACCCGGTGCGGGTGATCGTCGTTCCGTTCAGCTCGGCTTCCAAGTGCAGATCGAGGCCCCACGGCCGCGCCGCTTGCAGGTAGCGGTCGGGCACCGGATCGACCTGGCGCGGCGGAGCGACGAGATGGGGCCGCAGCGCCTCGAGGGGCACGACCCACGGCGAGATGGTCGTGGCGAACGACTTGGCGAGGAACGGGCCGAGCGGCTGGTACTCGAACGCCTGGATGTCCCGCGCGCTCCAGTCGTTCACCAGCACGGTTCCGAACACATGGCGGTCCGCCTCATCGGGCCTGATCGGGTGGCCGGGCCGGTTGCCGGGGCCGATCACGAACCCCACCTCCACCTCCAGGTCGAGCATGCGGGTCGGGATCCGCTGAGCCGGGCCCTCGCCGTCGACCACCAGGCCGGCCGGCCGGTTCACCGGCGTTCCACTGACGACCACGGTGCCGGACCGGCCGTGGTAACCCACCGGCAACTGGCGCCAGTTGAGGGCGAGAGGCTCCCCGCCGGGCCGCAGGATCCGGCCGAGGTTCGTGGCGTGGTGCTCGGAGGAGTAGAAGTCGACGAAGTCTCCCACCTGGATCGGCAGGAGGTTCTCGACCGCTGTCGCCGGCCGGAGTGCCGGCCTCACCGCACGCTCGTGGGCGGGATCGGTGAGCAGGTCGGTGAGGCGCTTCCGGGTGGCCGACCAAACCTCAGGGCCGACGACCAGGAACGGGTTCAGGGTCGGACCAGCGAAGGTGTCTGGAGGGAGGTCGAGACCGTCAAGGAGCCCCGCCTCGGCCAGCGCAGCCATGTCGAGCACGTCGTCGCCGATGGCCACGGCGACGGTGGGCGCAGCCGTTTGGTCGAGCGGCTTGACCACACCGAACGGCAGGTTCTCCACCGGGAAGTCAGATCCGGCCGGGACGTCGACCCAGCTCATCTCAGAGGTTTCCGCGGCGGGCCTGGTCGCGCTCGATGGCCTCGAACAGTGCCTTGAAGTTGCCCTCTCCGAACCCGACCGCACCGTGGCGCTCGATGATCTCGAAGAACAGCGTGGGTCGGTCACAGACGACCTCGGTGAAGATCTGCAGCAGGTAGCCCTCGGCATCGCGGTCCACCAGGATGTTGAGCCGCTGCAGGTCTTCCCACGGCAGTTCGACCTCGCTGAGCCGCTGCTTGGCCTCGGCGTAGTACTCGTCGGGGACGGTCATGAACCTCACACCCCGTTCACGCAGGGCGGCGACGGTGGCGACGATGTCGTTGGTGCCCAGGGCGACGTGCTGCACGCCGGGGCCGTCGTAGGTGTCGAGGTACTCCTCGATCTGGCTCTTCTTGCGACCGTCGGCCGGTTCGTTGATCGGTAGGAAGATCCGCGAGCCGTCGAACACGACCGTGGACATCAGCGCCGAGTACTCGGTGGAGATCTGGTCATCGTCGAAGTGGACGAGCTGGCGGAACCCGAGAACCTCTTCATAGAACCGCACCCACTCGGCCAGCCGACCCTGCTCGACGTTGCCGACGACGTGGTCGATCTTTACCAACCCCACCGGCGGGCCGACAGGGGTGGGCGGCAGTTTCTCGGTGTGGTAGCCGGGAGCCAGCGTCGGGCCGTGGTAGCCGGACCGGTCCACGAACGTGTGCTGAACCTCGCCGTAGGTGCCGATGGTGGCCAGCCGAAGATCGCCGTGGTCGTCGGTGGCGGTCCATGGAGTGCGGACGCTGTGCGCCCCACGGGCCAGCGCGGCCTCGTAGGCGGCGGTGGCGTCGTCGACCAACCAGGCCAAGTCGTGCACGCCGTCGCCGTGGGCCATGACGCTCTGGGCGATCGGCGAGTCCCCCGACTGGGCGCCGGTGACGACGAGACGAATGTCGCCTTGTTCGAGCACGTAGCTGGCCCGATCGCGGACCCCGGACTCGGGCCCGGCGTAGGACGTGCAGGAGAAGCCGAAGGCCGACATCAAGAACCCGGCGGCCATCCGGGCGTTGCCCACCCAGAGCTCGATGCTGTCCCAACCCTGCAGGCGGGTGGCCGCCGGCCGTTGGGTGGCAGCCAGGTCAGGGGTGGTAGCGGCGGCCCGGTCGGTCGTGGTCATGTGGTTCCTCGATCTCTTGACGATCTGTGGCCCAGGGTCGCAGCTCAGCGACGACCTGTCCACCAGCGCAGCGCCTGTCTGGGCACCATGTCGATAGGGCGAAGGCTCCGCTGGACGGAATGACTGTCAACGGCACAGGCCGTTGAGGCGATTCAGTCGCTTGGCGAGCCGCCGAAGCGAGGAGCTCGCTTCTCTCGATGGGCAGCCAGGCCCTCGGCCGCGTCCGGTTGGCCGAAACCATGGAACTCATAGGCCAGCGAGGCGTCGAAGATCGCCGTCTGGGCCCGGTACCAGTTGTTCAGCGACAGCTTGGTCAGCCGCAGCGCGCTCTGGGCGCCGGCCGCCAGTTCGCTGGCCACCGCCAGGGCCCGCTGGTGCACCTCGCCGTCGTCGACACAGAGCGAGACGAGACCGATGCGCTCGGCCTCCTCACCCGACAACGCCTCGCAAGTCAACAGGTAGTACTTGGCCTTGGCCATGCCGCACAGCAGCGGCCAGCAGATCGCCGCGTGGTCACCGGCGGCCACGCCGAGGCGGGTGTGGCCATCGATGATCCGGGCGGTGCGGGCCGCGATCGACACGTCGGCCAGCAGCCCGACCACCAATCCGGCGCCGACCGCCGGACCGTGCATCGCCGAGACGATCAGCTTCGAGCAGTTGACGACGTTGAACACGAGGTCGCGCGCTTCACGCATGGCGTGGGCTCGCACGGCGTGATCGGCGATGATCTCCTCGATCAGCTCGAAGCTGCCGCCGGCCGAGAACGCTTTGCCCGCACCCTGGATGAGCGCGACGTTGGTCTCGGGATCCCGGTCCACGGTCAGCCACACGTCGGCCAGCTCACGGTGGACGTCGCGGTCCACCGCGTTGAGTCCCGGACCGTCCAGCGTGATGCGCAGCACGCCGTCGGCCGGTCGGTCGAACCGCAGGTGCGGAAAGCCGTCATAGAGATCGGTCATCTTGCAGCTCCTCTCGAGGGCAGGCCCGAACCATGTTCTCGGATCTGGATGGACCGAGGCGAAGTTCATCGTCGCGCTGGTTCACGCTTGACTCGGGATGATGGTTGCGCTCCGCGCTGTTGGGTCGGTCATGAAGATCGAGATCTGGTCCGACGTCGTGTGCCCGTGGTGCTACATCGGCAAGCGGCGCTTGGAAGCCGCGCTGAGCACCTTCGCCCACCGCGACGAGGTGGAGGTGGCGTGGCGAGCCTTCGAGCTGGACCCATCTGCTCCGGCCGAGCGACCCGGGCCGTACGTGGACCGGTTGGCCAGGAAGTACGGCGTTCCCGTGGCCGAGGCCCAAGCGATGATCGACCAGATGACCGCGGCGGCCGCCGACGAGGGACTGGTCTTCCGGTTCGACATCGCCCGCCCAGGTTCCACGTTCGACGCCCACCGATTGCTGCACCTGGCGTTGGGTCGAGGAAGGCAGGATGCGCTGAAGGAACGGTTGCTGGCGGCCACGTTCAGCGAAGGCCAGCCCATCGGAGATCGGTCCGCCCTCGTGCAGCTGGCCGGGGAGGTGGGGCTCGACCCTGAGGAGGCTCGAGCGGTGCTCGACTCGGATGCCTTCGCCGATGAGGTGCGAGCTGACGAAGCCATCGCGGCAGATCTCGGGGTCAGTGGAGTGCCGTTCTTCGTTATCGATCGCACCTACGCCGTCTCCGGCGCCCAACCCGCCGACGTGCTCTTGCGGGTGCTCGAGCGGGCCTGGACACGCGGTCCCGCCCGCCCCGTGGTCATGGCCGGCGGTGATGAGACCGCGGGGTGCGATGGCGACGGTTGCGCCCTGGGCCCGCAGCCCGCGGCGGAAGCTTCTTCCTGAACTTGGCCCGAGCTCAGCTGGCGGGTGTGACCACCACGCCCCGGTCGCCGTAGGGGATCCGCTTGTGATCGATGATCCCGCCGAGGGTGCCCAGCACCCTCGTCATCTTGGTCAAGAACCCGTACTTGGCTTTGACCTTGTCCTGGATCTCGGCGTACTCGGACCCAGTGACAACCCGAGCCGTCGCTGCGACCGGTTCGGTGCCGTTCTTGACTCGGCCGCGGGCGTCGCACGGTTGCACGGTGACTCGGTCGGTGTGCACCAGCCGCTTCGCCTTGCCCTAGCCCGAGCTGGTCCAGAAGCCGAACTTGGCCTGGTCGAGCGGCACCGCCCACACCGGGCTCGACACCGGCGTGCCATCGCGCCGGAACGTGGTCAACAAGATGTACTTCTCGTCCCCCAGGCTCATGGGGCGCAGAGTACCGGCGGGTCGGGTGACCGGTCAGACAGCGGTCGGCGACGACGCGAGCAGCTCGCGCATGTTCTCGACGTAGAACCGTTCCTTGGTGGCGTCATCGGACCGGGCCAGGTGCGCTTGGAAGCGCCCTAGCGGGTCCTTCGGGCCCTCGGGATGTGGGAAGTCGGTGGAGAACAGCAGCAGCTCGGGGCCGACCTGATCGAGGACCCAGCCCACGTCATCTTTCGGGAACGGCGTGAACTTCACCTGCCGGCGGATGTAGTCGCTGGCCTTCATCGACAGCGCCGCGAGGTCGGGTTCGGTGCGCGCAAACTGCATCGCCCCGTCGAGCTTCTTCAACATGCCGGGCACCCACTCCGCGCCTTGTTCGATCGAGGCGCCCCGCACGGCACCGAGAGCAGCCGCGGGTCTGTTGAGCAGAAGTCGGCCAGGGCACGAGTGTTGGCCCGGACCCCTCCGTACAGCAGATCGACATCCTCCGATAGGAACTGGCCCGGCGCGAACGTCGAGAACACGAACTGGGCGTCGATCCCGTACTTGTCGAGGATCGCCGCGCGTTCGGACGCGTCCCAGGCACCGAACGCGTCGTAACCGCGACCCCAAACGGTTCCTCGTCGAGCACGTTGGAGCCACGAGCGGCCACGATCTCCGTTGCGCTTTCGTTGGTCGGGGCCAGCGGCAGAGGCAGAGTGCGCAACCGCTCACGTATCCCTAGGTCGGCGTAGGGCCGCAGCCAGTCGTTGGGCTCGAGGATGTGGCTATCGGCGCCGAAGTAGCGGCGGGCCGCCGCGGTGTCGTTCATGGTGTTTCCCGACTGGCTAACCAGTTGACCCTCAACAAACGGTCGTGGTCAACGGTCGACTACTGCGAGCAGGCCCAGCCCGGGCTCATGACAGGCCCGCCGAAAGCGCTGATCGCACCCCGGCCAGGACGAACCGCACGCAGCGCTCCTCGATCTCGGCTCGGCGGTAGCGGCCGGTGGCCAGCAGCCGTGCATGGGAGTTGGCGGCGTCGCTGATCACCGCGGCATAGGACCTCGACAGACGGCGACCGACACCGAACTCGTCGTCGACCACGGTGGCCAACCAGGACAGGAACTCGTAAGTGCCGTCAGAATCGTCGGTCTCGATGTGCCGGGCGCTCACCGCTTCATTGAGCCTGGCCAGGAGCATGCCCTTTTCGGCCACGGTGTCGAAGTACGCGTGGACGGCAGCCGCCACCCGATGATCGAACGATTCCAGTCCCTCCGTGGCCGCTTTCAGCCGCTGGTACAGGGAGCGGAGCTCCCGCGCCCGCAGCGAGGCCACGAGGTGACCCGAGTTCTCGAAGTACGCGTAGCCGAGCGTCTTGCTCGTGCCTGCCTCCTGGGCCACAGCCTCCATGGTCAGCGCGTCGATACCCCGAGTCACAAGAAGATGGGCCGCGGTGTCGAGGAGCTGGTGGCGACGAGTCTCGGCCGGCAGCCGCTTGCCTCGGGGCCGGCTGACGCCAGCGGTCTCCTGCTGTGCCACCCAGGCATTATCCACTGCCACCGAGCGGATCGCGAGGTTCATGTCAGTCTGGGTCGGCCAACACGGCTTCGATGGCGCGGATCTTGTCGGCGACTAGCACCGGGTTGGTGTCGCGGTAGTAGGGGATCCCGAAGACGCCGGTGAGCACCCAGCCCTTGCCTCGGTCCCAGGTGGCGCCATCGACGCCGAGCGCGTCGCGGTAGGCCTGGCGGGCGTCGGGCGGGAAGAGGCTCCAGGCGACGGTCGTCTCGATGGCGGGGTCGCCGACACCGCATGTTCCCCAGTCGATGACGGCGGTGAGCTTGCCGTCTCGGGCGAGCAGGTTGAGATACGAGAGGTCGCCGTGGAACCAGACGGGCGGCCCATCGTGGTCAGGGGCGGCCATGACCCGATCCCACTCCTCCAAGACCGCATGGGCGTCGACCTCGCCACGCAGGCCAGCGATGCCCTCTCGCACCTTCTCGTCGCCGAGACGGACCGGAAGTCCACGACGGTGCTTCGGTCCGCCCTTGGAATCGATGCTTTGGAGTTCCCGGACGAAGGCGGCGAGATCAAGAGCGGCCTGGACGGGATCGTCGAGTCGGTCGAGCGTGGCCAGCTCGCCGGGCAGCCACTGCACGACACCCCACGGGTGAGGAAATGCCTCCTCGGGCTGGCCGGCCGCGACGGGCAGGGGCACGGGGAGCGGGAGGTGAGGAGCGACGATCGGGAGCCACTTCTGCTCCTTGGCCACGCTGTCGACCACCCAGGCGACGCGGGGAAGTCTCACGGCCAGGTCATCACCGAGGCGGTAGATGGCGTTGTCGGTGCCGGCCGACCGAACCCGCTCGATGGGAAGCTCAGCCCACTGCGGGTACTGCGACGCGAGCAACCGGCGCACGAGCTCCGCGTCGGTGTCCACCTCACCGTCGTGCATCCTCGGCTGCGACACGGGCGCCCATGCCAGCGGCCGAGACAGCGCAGAGTCAATCGGCTTTCGCACGCTCATCCTGGGGCCGACGCGAACGAGCCAGCCGATCGACCCACGGAACACCCGTACCGGCCACCGCGACCACCGCGCCCGGTTGATGGAAGGCTAGGGGTCCCAGGCGTCCGGAGGAGCGAGCGCGATCTGTGACCAGCTTGCTCTTGGTCCACTTGGCTCGGAACTTGGTGCCGAGCCCAACTGGCCCGTCGGTGATCTTCTCCATCACCTCCACCTTCGGGTTCCACTCCAGCTCGTTTCGGGGATCCGCCAGGTAGTCGAACATGGAGGGGCGCGCACCCGGCCGCCGGGACTGCGCCCCGGGGATCGGGCCCGAACCCTCGTGACAGCGGGAGCCGCGCACCGGAGGCTGATCTCGTGCTCGCAGCGCGCGAGACGAACGACGGAGGTGAGGGGCATGGACGTGGGACAGGAACGAGCGCCGCTGGCGTGGATCGCGGGCGGGGTCGGCTGACCGTCACCCTGCTGATCGGCCTCAGAGCCACGGTGGGCACCGGTGGGTTCTATGCGATGGAGGTAGCACTCCTGGGCGTGCACGCGCTCGTGCTCGCCGGGATTCTTGGCCTGCTGCGATCGGACGTCACTGGTGATCGGCGGTGGGGGCGGTGGGGCCTGATGACCGCCGCGGCTGGCCGTGTGGCCTTTTTCGGCTCTCCTGACCGATCCGTGGGTGGCTGAGTAGACCATCCGCGGGTGCACCCCGTTCCCTTCCTACGGGCGCAGCGCTCCAAGGCGGCCGCGGTCCCTCGAAGAGCACGACATCGTTGCCGTCCTCGGCGGAGTCGACCGAGGGCTGGCGCCAGCCTGGGTATGGCGGAAATCATCAGAACCTTGTCATTGCTGCCACAAGGTTGGTCGGCACATGATGACTCCATGTCTACGTGCGTGGTCGTCGTGTATGACGGCTTGCAGCTTCTTGATCTCGCTGGCCCTCTCGAGGTGCTGCGGACGGCCACCCGCCTCGGTGCGGTACCGGGGTACGACGTCGTCATCGCCAGCAAGGACGGCCAACCGGTCACATCCGAGAGCGGCGTGCAGTTGGCGGCGCATATCTCGTTGAGGCGCCTGCGTCGCGCCCGCACGCACATCGACATACTGCTGGTCGTTGGCGGCGCCGGCTCTCGTGCCGCCGCGCAGGACGCCGCGCTGGTGGCCGACGTCGCCGCTCTCTCACGGTCAGCTCGACAGACGGCGTCGGTCTGTACAGGTGCGTTCGTGCTGGCCGCGGCCGGCATTCTCGCCGGCCGCCAAGCGACGACGCACTGGGCGGCGTGCGATGAGCTGGCCAGCGCTTATGAGGACGTGGAGGTCGTCGCTGACCGCATCTATGTCCGCGACGGTGATGTCTGGACATCAGCTGGCGTGACGGCAGGCATCGACTTGGCGCTCGCTGTCGTGGACGCCGACCACGGCCCAGAGCTGTCCCACAACGTCGCCCGATGGCTGGTGGTCTTTACCCGCCGACCTGGCGGCCAGGCCCAATTCAGCGCCCAGCTTCGATCCGAACCGGGCAGGACGCCCCCCATCGCCGAACTCCAGCGCTGGATGCCGGATCACCTCGCGGACGACCTCACCGTGGACACCCTGGCCTATAGATCGGCCATGAGCCCGCGAACGTTCGCACGAACCTTTCGCAGCGAGACCGGCACGACGCCGGCCGCGTACGTCGAGTCGCTGAGAGTCGAAGCGGCTCGGCGACTACTCGAGACAAGCGACCTGACCGTTGATGCCATCGCCACCGCCGTCGGCCTCCGTCATGGCGAGACGCTTCATCGCGCTTTTCGGCGCCGTGTCGCCACGACCCCAGACCGTTACCGGCAGCACTTCGCTCGCCGCGTTTCCTAGAGAGGAACCACCATGCAGATCGCAATCGGGCTGTACCCCGGGTTCACCGCCCTCGACGCCATCGGTCCTTACCAGGTGCTCAGTAACGTGCCTGGCGCAGACGTCGTCATCTGCGCCGAGAAGCGAGGCCGCCTCGATGACGACAACAACCTCCTGCACTTCGATGTCGATCACACCTTCGAGGACACGCCTTCCCCCGACGTACTGCTCGTGCCCGGTGGCTTCGTCACCCGCGCGATCGCCTGCGAGCGGGGCGCGATCGTTGACTGGATCGTCGCCGCCCACCCAACGACTACCTACACCACGTCGGTATGTACTGGGGCGCTCCTTCTCGGCGCCGCCGGTTTGCTCGACGGCCTCGCGGCGACGACTCACTGGGCCGCTTACGACGAGCTGGCGAGCTACGGCGCCAAGCCGACCGAGCAACGAATCGTCTTCCAAGGCAGGGTCGTAACCGCTGCCGGCGTGTCGGCGGGGATAGATCTCGCCCTTACCCTTGTTGATGCCATGAACGGTCCCGAGGTGGCGCAGGCCATCCAACTCGCGATCGAGTATGACCCGCAGCCGCCGTTCGACTGCGGCTCGCCGTCGAAAGCGCCGGCGGCGATAGTCGAGCTTGTTAGGGGAAGGTTGTCGGCACGGGAGTAGGCCCATCCTGGTCGTGCTGCCGTTCCCGGGGACTGCATCAGATTTGGGTCTCTTCTGCTGCATCCGCGGGTCCGTCAACCCGCCTGGCGACCGGGTAGCGGTGGGCAGTAGCCGCCTCGGTCGAGGAGGCAGAGAGCGATGAGGTTGTCGGTGGAGCGGAACCCGTAGGCCATGCGGGTGAGGAGCCGGAGCTTTGTGTTCGTGCTCTCAACGAGCGCGTTCGACAAGCCGTGGGTGAGGGTCGCCTCGATCGAGGCTCGGTGCTTCACGACGCGACGGGCGAGGTCGACGAAGGCGGGGATGCGGCAGCGTCGAGCCCAGGAGAGCCAGGCGTCGAGCAAGGCGATCGCCTCGGCGCCCCGGTGCTGGAACACGAGGCGGAACTGCTCCTTGAGCAAGTACGCCCGGTAGAGGCGGTTGTTGTGCTTGGCGATCCAGGCGAGCTTGCCGGCTTGGCGGCCGGTGAGGTGCTCGGGGTTCTTCCACAGGGCGTAGCGGCACCCCTTGAGCTGCTTTGCCTTCCCGGCGAGACCGACCTTGCGGGCGGTGTTCCAGGTGTCGCGGCGGACGACGTCGAGGGCGTCGGTGGCCCACATGACCATGTGGAACGCGTCGGCGCACAGGGTGGCGTTCGGGCAGCGGTCGGCGACCACGGTGGCGATCCACTCAGCCGCGTCAGCGCTGACAAGGGTGATCGCAGCCGAGCGGTCCTCGCCGAGCAGGTCGAAGAACGTCGCCAGGGTGGCCCGGTCACGCCCGGGAGCGGCCCACACGAGCCGGCCCGAGTCGTGGTCGACCACGACCGTCAGGTAACGGTGACCCCGCTTGTGGCTGATCTCGTCGATCCCGATCCTGCGGAGCCCGTCCAACGGGTCGGCTGCTTCTCGGGCGTCGGCCACGACCCGGCCGATGATGGCCCCCACCGTGCGCCACGCCACCCGCATCAGCTCGGTCACCGCCGTCTTCGAGCAATGCGTCACCAACCAGGCGACCTGGTCATCGAAGGCTCGGGTGTGGCCCGCACCGTGCCGGGCCCACGGGACCTGAGCCACGACCACCCCATGATCGGCGCAGCGCACCCGGGGGGCTTCGGCCTCCACGTAGGCCTGCACCGTCGCCAGGTCCAGGGCCCGCCACCGGCGCCGCCCCTCCCCGTTGTCATACCGGGGGCAGCGGGCCCCGCACCTGCCGCAGCGTCGTCTCGTCGCCTTGCGGGGTCGGACCGACACCACCACCGCGTCGATGTCCTCGTCGAAGTCGACGCCCTCCACCACCACTGCCACCAGCCCCAGCAGCGCAGCCCATAGCCTTGCTGATCGCACCCCGTTCCCCCCGTTCCCCCCGTTCCCCCCGTTCCCCCCGTTCCCCCCGTTCCCCCCGTTCCCCCCGTTCCCCCCGTTCCCCCCGTTCCCCCCGTCGCTCCGAGCCTTCGAGAAGCGCGGAAACGTAGGAAGGGAACGGGGTGCACCCGCGGATGGTCTACTCAGCCACCCACGGATCGGTCAGGAGAGCGCCTGTTGCTGGAGGTCGGCTCGATCATCCTGGGCCGGGACGACCTGCCTTTTCCCATCGCCGTGGTGTCGACTGGCCTCGGCATGGTGGTGGCTGGAGCAGCCATCGCCCGGGCCGGGCGCTGGACGGGGTGGGGACGCTGGGCGCCGCTCATGATGGGCATCTACCCCTTCGTGGCCATCGTGCCGTGGTTCGCGGCTACCGGCGAGCGTCCGCCGACGTGCTGGTCGCTGGCTGGGGGCTGGCCATCGCCGCAGTCGGCGTCGCCATGCGTCGCGCCCGCCGGCGGACCTGGTCGCCAGCGCTCGGCGGCGGGAGCAGCGCGGCCCAGCTGGTGGGCCGGTGACCACACACGCTCCAAGCCCTGCTCAGAGGTGCCCGGGGCGGGGTTCGAACCCGCACGGCCCCGAGGGGCCGGAGGGGTTTAAGCCCTCCGCGTCTACCGATTCCGCCACCCGGGCGTGACTGGTTCGCCAACGGTAGGTGCCGACGCGCTCAAGCCGCTCGCTCGCCCCTTCCCACCAGGGCCTCCCAGAGGGCCGTACGGGCCCGGGTGGCGGCCGTGCCGTCGAGCTGGTTGGCCACGACGATGCCTTCGATCATGTCCGCCACCACCGCCTGGAACGGCCGTTCTCGGATGGTGACGGCCACCGTGGCGCCGCCGGTGGAGTGACGGCGCAGCGTGCGCTGCGCTCCGGCCAGCCGCGGGGGGCTCCGGAAACCGGGAACGACGAGCCCCCGGGCGCGGGCCGCTTGGCCGAGGGTGCGAACGGTGGCGGCGAACCGCAATGACGTGGCTTCCATCCCCGCCATCATGCCCAGGGGGTATGACACCCGGCCGACGATCCGGACAGGTGATCTGCTCGGTCGGCCTCTCGCTGTCCGTTCCCGCACCGGCCGCTGCGGTCGAAGTCTGATCCCGGCCCGAGGCCGCGGCCGCAGCCCCGTGTTCGCGGTCAGCCCGCGGGGCGAGCCGCGGTGACGACGTGAGCCGAGCCTGCGAGGCGCCAACCGCCTTCCTCGCGGTACGGCTCGATCGCGGAGATCACCGCGTCGACCGCCTCCTGCCGCGCCGGCTCGTCGGCTGCGTCGTACGCCTCACCCATCGGACCGATCTCGAGCAGTGCGCGCACCTCCTCGTCGGCGTCGGTCTCTGTGACGATTCGGGCGCCGGTCACCGTCGAGACATCGACGTCCACGAACCCGGCGCGTTCCAGGATCGAGATGAAGCGTTCCGGCTCGGCGAGCAAGAAAGGTCCCGGTTCATCGGGGCCGGGGAGCGCGAGCTCCGCCTGCAACGCCGCTGCGGCGGCGAGCGTGGGCACGAACATCCACGGGTTGTCCCCCAACGGCCCCCACACGGTGCAGGCCAGCCGACCCGACGGACGCAGCGAGCGCTCGACGTTGGAGAACGCGGCAACAGGGTCGGTGAAGAACATCACGCCGAACCGCGAGAACGCACCGTCGAGGCCGCCGTCGTCGATGGGCTCGCGCTCGAGATCGCCCACCAGGAACCGGATGTTGGTCACGCCCGTACGCTCAGCCCGCCGCTGCGCCGCCGCGACCATCGCTTCGGAGATGTCCAATGCGATGACCTCACCATCGGGGCCGACCCGCTGCGCCAGCCCGATCGCCGTCGTGCCGGGGCCGCAACCGATGTCGACGATCCGCTCACCCGGCTGCGCAGCGAGCGCATCCATCGCGGGTATCCCATAGGCGTCGGAGAACAGGTCGAGGGCGTCGATCCGTCGCTCCCAAGCGGCAGCCCGACGCTCCCAGAAGTCCCGCTCGACTCTTCCCGCCTCGCTCACCGCCGCAAGCTAGCCCTGTTGACCCGAACCCGTTCAGGGGTCCACGTTCAGGCGCTGCAGATGGGCTCGGGGGCCGGGGGCGACATCGGGTCACACCTTCCGCGTACCGTGACCGTGATGGCCTCCACCGCGACTCGGGAGCTGAACCCGGCCCAACAACGGGTGCGCGCAGTGCTCGGTTCGGGCGGAGGCGAGCTCCCCGAGTTCGAGGCCGACCTCGGTGAGCGCCTGCGGGCCACCCTGGACGCGGGGGTCGGGCCGTTGGTGAGCGAGCTTGGATCGGATGACACCCTCATCGTCAGCAAGCATCTGCTCTCGTCCGTGCACGGTTGTGAGGCTCGGATGCTGGCCGAGGACGGGGGCGCGTTCGAGGTCACCGTGCCCATCGCCCGTGGCAGCGTCGCCCACAAAGCGATCGAGCTGGCCATCCACTGGAAGGGTGAACCGGTTCCGCTCGACCTGGTGGACGAGGCGGTGGGCTGCGTCACCGAGTCCGACCACTGGTTGGCCGACTGGCTGCGCACCTGCGGCGACACCGCCCGGGCCGAGGTGCGCAGTGAGGCCGGCGACCGGGTGAGCAAGTTCCTCGAGTGCTTCCCGCCGCTGCGGCCCGGTTGGCGGCCGGTGACCGAGAGCCGATTGACCGTGGAGCTCTGCGGCGGCCGGATCCGGCTGACCGGCAAGGTCGACCTGACCATCGGTGTGGCCGAAGGGATGCGGGCCGGCAAGGTGATCATCGACCTCAAGAGCGGCGCAGCCAACACTCTCCACCGCGACGATCTGCGCTTCTACGCGTTGCTCGAGGCCATCCGCGTCGGGGTGCCGCCTCGGCTGGTGGCCAGCTACTACTTAGACCAGGGTGTCGCCCACACCGAGCTGGTCACGGTCGGCCTGCTGGAGGCCACATTGGCCCGCACGGTCGACGGCGCCCGCCGCATCGTCGACCTGCGAAACGGCACCGTGGCGCCGGTGAAACGCACCGGCTTCCCCTGCCGATGGTGCCGGATCCTGGCTGACTGCGACGAGGGCAAGGCCCACCTCCGCTCGGTCGACGATTTCGAGGATCTCGATTCGCCCTGACCACCGGCGGCCCTGGGCCCACCCTTGGGGCGGGCCGATAGCCTCGGTCGGATGCCCGAGCCCGACCGCAACCCCGCCCCGAACCCTGGGAGCCGCCGTCGCAAGGTCAGGGTGGCGCAAGAGGTCACGGGGCGCGAGGTCAAGTCGGCTGCTCTCGTGCCGCTGCCGCTTCCGCCACTGGCCGACGAACCCGAACCGCTGGAGGATCCCCGGCGAGGAGATGTCGACGAGTGGGGGCGGAGCGAGCACATGCGGGCGCTGGCCCGCCGGGTGTACGACCCCATCTATCGGCACTGGTTCCGCGTCGAGTGGGAAGGCCTGGAGAAGATCCCGACCGACGGCGGCGCGCTGCTGGTCGCCAACCACGCAGGAGCGATCCCCTCAGACGCGCCCGCCATCATGCACGGCATCGAGACCGAGCTGGAGCGCCCGGTGTACGGCTTGGCCGACCATTTCTTCAAGGGCGCTCCCGTCATCGGAACGCTCTGGGCTCGCAACGGTGGGGTGGTCGCCCACCCTGACAACGCCTACCGCCTCCTGCGCGAACAGAACCAGCTCGTGTTGGTCTTCCCCGAAGGGAACAAGGGGCCGTCCAAGACCTACCAGGAGCGCTACCGCCTGCGGCGGTTCGGCCGGGGCGGCTTCGTGGAGATCGCCATGCGGGCCGGGGTGCCGATCGTGCCGATCGCGGTCATGGGCGCCGAGGAGTCGATGCCGATCCTGTTCAAGCTGCCATCGATGGCCAAGGTGCTGGGCACGCCGTACTTGCCGGTGACCGCCAACATGTTGGCCTTCGGCCCGCTCGGCGCGGTGGCCTACTTCCCGGCGAAGTTCAAGCTGCAGGTGCTGGACCCCGTCCACCTCGACGCCGAGCCGGACCAGCAGAGGTACTCCCGCAGTCGGATCATGGACGAGTCCGAGGCGATCCGCCAGCGCATACAAGCCGCGTTGTACGAGATGCTCCGGCAACGCCGATCGGTGTGGTTCGGCTGATGGTGGTTCGGCTGATTCGCCACGAAACCCGGCCGGACGGGCAGGACTGATCGTGGGGCGGCGCGTTCTCATCACCGGCCTCGGCACGTTCTGGGGCGGCCGGGTAGCCCAGGCCCTCGAAGCGCAGCCCGATGTGGACGTGATCATCGGGCTCGACACGATGGAGCCGAAGGTCAAACTCGAGCGCACCGAATACGTCCGCAGCGACGAGAACTACTCGATCCTGTCGAGGATCGTGAAGGCCACCGGCGTCGACACCATCGTTCACACGTTCCTCGTCGTCGACTCGACCCAGATGTCGGCCAAGACCATGCACGAGATCAACGTCATCGGCACGATGAACCTGTTCGCCGCGGCGTCGAGTGCCGGAAGCACTGTGCGCGACGTGGTGGTCAAGTCCTCTGCACTGATCTACGGCAGCTCCCCACGCGATCCGTACTGGTACCGGGAAGGCGACCGTCGAGCGACCACACCGCGGACCCGTTCCGAGCGCAGCCTGCTCGAGGTCGAGGGCTACGTGCGTGACTTCGCCCGCGACAACCCCCACGTCTGTGTCACCCTGCTGCGCTTCTCCAACGTGCTCGGCCCCGACATCGTCACCCCACTGAGCAAGGCGCTGCAGCTCCCACTGGTTCCCTCCGTGCTCGGGTACGACCCTCGATTCCAGTTCGTGCACGAGGACGACGTCGTCTCGTCGATCCTGTTCGTGCTGGAGAACCAGGTGCCCGGTGTCTACAACGTCGCCGGCGACGGCCAGCTCCCATGGAGCGAGGTGGCCAGCATCGCCGGGAAGCGCACCGCCCCGATGCCCCCGTTCGGCATCGCGTTGGCCACCGCGCCGCTGAGGCGCCTAGGGCTGGTCGACCTGCCGCCCGAGCTGATCGACCTGTTGAAGTACGGCCGAGGCATCGACAACCGACGCCTGAAGCAGGCCGGGTTCCCCTACCGGTTCACGTCGGCGGGGACCGTGCAGTCCTTCGCCGAGGCCATGCGACTGCGGGGAACGGTGGGTGACCACAACCCCGTGTACCGGTACCAGGAGGACGTGGAGAACTTCTTCCGTCACTCCCCCGCCGTCCTGCGAGACCGGCCCTCCGGCTGAGTTCGGTCGTGGCCACGATCAAGACCGAGGTGAGCGAGCGGGTCGCGGTCTTGACCCTCGACGCCCCCGAACGCCGCAACGCTCTCGACCTCGACATGTGCGAAGAGATCGTCTCAACCGTCGACGAGCTGGAGGCGGGCGGTGACGTCGGGGCGATCGTGGTGACCGGGGCACCGCCGGCGTTCTGCGCCGGGGCCGACCTGTCCCATCTCGGGACGTCCCAGCGTGACGGCTTGCGTCGGGTCTACGAGGGTTTCCTCCGGTTGGCCCGTTCGCCGCTGCCGACCATCGCCGCGGTCAACGGCGCCGCGGTGGGTGCCGGCATGAACCTGGCCTTGGCGTGCGATTTGCGGGTGGCTGGCCGTTCGGCCAGGTTCGACACGAGGTTCCTGCAGCTCGGCATCCATCCTGGTGGCGGCCACACATGGATGCTGCGGCGAGCCGTCGGGCCGCAAGCCGCAGCGGCCATGGTCCTGTTCGGCGAAGTGCTCGACGGTGCGGCTGCGGAACGGGCAGGCCTCGTCTGGCGCTGCGTGGGCGACGACGAGCTGCTGGCGACCGCTCATGGTCTGGCCGCTCGGGCGGCGTCCGGTCCCCCCGAGCTGGTGGCGCGCATCAAGGCGACGCTGGCCGACGTGGCGACGATCGACCAACACCCAGACGCAGTGGAGCGTGAGCTCGAGCCTCAGGTGTGGTCGATCAACCAGCCCGAGTTCATCGAACGACTCGCCGCACTACAGGCCAGGATCGCCAGCCGCCCCTGAGCCCAGTTGCCGCCGCGGCCGACCGCCGCGCCGGCCGGCGCGTTGGTGCCGCCGCGAACGGCTCTAGCGCACTCACGTCCCCACTCGACGGACGAGGCTGACGCGGTCAGGCCGCTGGTTTCGGCTCGAGCGCACCGACGTCGCAACGTGACAACCGCGCGGCGTGTGCGGGCTGAGACACGTCGGGTTCTTAGCCGCAGCGACATGAGCGCGCCGACCCCAGTTTCCTTGTCACACCCCTCGCCCAAGATGTGCGACATGGCAACCAGCGACCCACGAAGGAACGTCGACCGCTTCGCAGCGCGGCACCTCGGACTCCTCACATGGCGGGTGGCGATCGAGGCCGGACTGACCCGCCACCAGATCCAAACCTTGCTCGAGCACGGACGCTGGATCAGGGTCCTCCCCGCCGTCTACCGGGTGGCCGCCGCACCACAGTCATGGGAGCAGATGGCGCTGGCCGCCTGCCTCGGAGGGCCTAACGGCACGGTGGCATCCCATCGAAGTGCCGCCGCGCTCTGGGGGCTTCGACCACCGGCGGCACGACCGGAGGTCACCGTGCCGCGTTGAGCCAGCGGACGGTTGCGGATCGCCGATGTGCACAGGATCGACCTCGCTCGGCGCGAGCGGACGGTGCGGGGGCGGATCCCGGTCACGACGGCCGCTAGGACGCTCGTCGACCTGGCCGGATCTCTCCCTCGCACGACCCTGGCCGATGCCGTCGACACCGCGTTCGGCACCGGCATCGTCACCCCGGCGGCGGTCTGCGACGCAGCCCGGCTGTCCAGCCGGGCTCCCGGGAAGAAGGGGCTCCCGTCGCTGGCCAAAGTGCTCGAACCGTGGATCGACCCCATCCGCCCTGACAGCCCGGCAGAGGCCCGGTTGCTCAGGCGGCTGCAGGAGTGGGGCGTACCCACTCCTGTGCGCCAGCACGTCGTCCGCGACGCCGCTGGAGTGCCGGCCGGTCCACCTGCTCAAGCTGGCCTCCTACTGCCTGAGGTTGGCACGCTGGTGCCGCAGGCAGCAGCTGCAGCAGACCTACCCCAACAGCTCCCTTGCAGGTTGGCGCGCTGGTGCCGCAGGCACCGGCTGCAACGCGCCGACCACAGTAGCTACGCCGCGTGCCATCCGAGCCAGCGTGGCGAACGGCGGATCACCCGACGTTGGCGGTCAACCAGCCTCCTTCGAGCTCCGCCCGGCGCTCGGCCCATTCTTCGACGGTGATGGCGTAGCGGACGTGGTCCTCCCAGCAGCCGTTGATCTCCAGGTAGCGCAGGGCCAGGCCCTCTTCCCGGATACCGAGCTTCTCGACCACTCGGCGGCTGGCCTTGTTCCTCGGGATGATGGCGATCTGCATCCGGTGCAGGAGCAGCTCGTCGAAGGCGAAGCGGGCGAGCACGACGAGCGCCTCCGGCACATAGCCATGGCCGGCGAAGTTCTCAGCGATCCAGTACCCGACATAGGAGCTCTGGAACGGGCCGCGCTGCACCGCCGACAGGTTGATCTCGCCGGCCAGAGCGTCATCCACGAAGATGCCGAACCCATAGCCGGTGCCGAGCTGACGCTCTCGTTGACGAGCGCTGCACCGGATGGCGAAGGCATCGCGATCCTTGGTCGTATCGGGTTGGCCAGACAGACGCTGCGGCTCCCACTGGGTCAGCCAGTCGGCGTTGTCCTGGCGGACCTCCCGCCACGCGTCGAAGTCGGTCAGCACGAGCGGTCTCATCATGATCCGCCGTCCGAACAGCGACGCTGCCGGTTCAACGGGCATCACGCACCGCCTCGAGGGCCGCCGGATCCTCCAAGGAAGATAGGTCGCCGGGATCGGCCCCAACGGCCGTGGCTCGGATGGCTCGTCGCAGCACCTTCGCACTTCGGGTCTTCGGGAGGGCGGTGGTGAAGCGGATCGTGCTCGGTCGGAAGGACTTGCCCAGATGGTCGGTGACCACGTCGACCAGCTCGGCTCGTAGCTCGTCGGACGGCTCGACGCCGGCCGCGGGAACCACGTAGGCCCAGAGCGCCTCGCCCTTCAACTCGTCGGGCACCCCGACCGCCGCTGCTTCGGCGACCGCCGGATGGGACACGAGCGCCGACTCGACCTCCGCCGGCCCGAGCCGCTTGCCGGCGACCTTGATCGTGTCGTCGCTGCGCCCTCGCAGGTACCACTGCCCGTCTTCGACGATGGCCCAGTCGCCGTGGACCCACACGTCGGGCCAACGGCTCCAGTAGGTCTCGAGATAGCGCTGTGGGTCCTTCCAGAGGCCCCGGGTCATGCCCGGCCACGGCTTGGTGCACACGAGCTCCCCCACCTCGCCTCGAACAGATCGGCCGTCGTCATCGAAGACATCGACCGCCATGCCCAGCGCCGGACCGCCGAGAGTCATCGGTGTGAGCTCTTGCACCGGGTGGGGAGACAGGAAGCAGGCTCCGACCTCGGTGCCGCCGGAGATGTTGATCACCGGGCATCGTCGGCCGCCGACCACCTCGAAGAACCAGCGCCACGGCGCCTCGTTCCACGGTTCGCCCGTCGAGCCGAGGATGCGCAGCTTCGACAGGTCGTGGTCGTGGACCGGCGCCTCGCCATGGGCCATCAGCGACCGGGCCAGGGTCGGGCTGATGCCCAGGATCGTCACCGCATGACGTTCGGCGTAGGCCCACAACCGGTCGGGCTCGGGATGATCCGGCGCTCCCTCGTACAGGCAAACAGTGGCGCCGTTGGACAACGCACCCACGATCTCCCAAGGCCCCATGATCCAACCGAAGTCGGCCAGCCAGAACAGCCGGTCGCCGGGGCGGCAGTCGAACTGGAAGGCGGCCTCCTCGGCGACCTTCACGGTGAAGCCGCCATGGACGTGCACGGAGCCCTTCGGCTTGCCGGTCGTTCCCGATGTGTAGGCGATGAACAGCGGGTGCTCGCTGTCGACGGCCATGGTGTCCACCGATTCCTCGGTCTCATCGGGCCACAGGAACACCGCATACGGATGGTCGTCGTCGATGAGGACCGAGCGCCGACCGGGCAGTCGGCTGAGGCGCGGCACGACGATCACGGTGTCGATCGTCGCGACCTGAGCGGCGGCCGCGCGGGCCGTGTCCTGCATCGGCACGATCGAGCCGCGCCTCAGGAACCCGTCAGCGGTGATGAGCGCCTTGGCACCGGCGTCGGTGAGCCGCACGGCGACCGCGTCGGCTCCATAGCCGGAGAAGATCGGCAAGAACACCGCACCGAGCTCGGCCACCGCCAAGGCGGCGATCACGGTCTCCGGCAGCATGGGCAGGAAGATGCCGACGGTGTCATCCGGACCGATCCCGCGGTGGCGCAGGAAGTGGGCCAAGCCGTCGACGTGGGACTGGAGCTGCTCGAACGTGAGCGTCCGAACCTCGCCGTCCTCGCCCTCCCACCGCACCGCTTCGGCCTCCGGAGTGGTGTCGACCCAGCGGTCGATACAAGCGGCGGCGAGGTTCGTCGTGCCTCCGACGAACCAGCGCGCCCACGGGACGCCGTCGCTGACGTCGAGCACGTCGGTCCATGGGGTGGTGAACGGGATGCCGAGAAACGTCGCCGCCTCGCCCCAGAACCAGGCCGGATCCTCCACGGATCGGGCCAGCAGATCCTCGAATGAGGGGATGCCGCGGGCGGCCATGAAGCGTCCGACATTGGTTCGCTGAGCCGTCGCAGGATCCGGACGCCACACCGGATCGGTCACCGCGGGCCCTTTGATCCGACCGGCTGCTCCGGGCGTCGACATGGCATCGGGCGCAGGCTAGGAGAGTCCGCCGGCGTCTCCGGGCCGCGGCCGGAATGCACCCACCGGCGCGAACAGGCGGTCACCGGAGCTGGCTGAGGGCCAGGCCGTCGAGGATGTCCGCCTCGCTTACCACGAGCTCGTCCATGCCGAACGTGCGCATGATGGCCACCAGCGCGCAGCACCCGCCCACGATCACGTCGGCCCGTGCCTCTTCGAGGCCCGGGTTGTGGATGCGGTCCGACCGAGGCTCGGTGGCCAGCGTCCGGAAAACGTCTTCGACCGCGGCCCTGGTCAACACGAAGTGGTGGATCCGATCGCGGTCGTACTCCGCCAGCCCGATCTCCACCGCCGCGACCGTGGACACCGTGCCGGCCATGCCGACGAAGCAACGAGCCGACAGCGCGGCGGGGATGGCCCGCAGGACGTCGTCCAGATGCGCCTCGGTGACCGAGATGGCAGCCACCAGCTCCTCAGGCTGCGGCGGATCGTGCTCGAGGTACTTCTCGGTGAGCCGTACGCAACCGACGTCGATCGAGATCCCTCCCTCTGGCTCGGTCGTGCCGAACCCGAACTCGGTCGAGCCGCCGCCGAGGTCGAACGTGAGAAATGGACCGTCGCCGGGGTCGAGATCCGAGGTGGCGCCGAGGAACGACAAGCGGCCCTCCTCGTCCCCGCTCAGCATCTCGGGGCGAACGCCCAACTCGTTCTCCGCGGCGGCGAACAGATCCTCGCGGTTCGACGCGTCTCGCGCCGCCGAGGTGGCGGTCATGCGCAGCGCGCTGACACCATGGCTTGCCAGCACCGTGCCGAACTCACCCAATACGGCCACCGTCCGGTCGACCGCCTCTGGCGCCAACTCGCCGAGGCGGTCGACGCCCTGGCCGAGCCTGGTGATGCGCTGCAGCCGCTCGACGGTGCGCAGGCCGCCGTCGGCGTTGCGCTCGGCGATCAGCAGGCGGGTGGAGTTCGTGCCGCAGTCGATGGCCGCCACCCGCAGCCGGTCACTCATCGGGCCGGACCCTTCCCGACCGGGCGGGTCCATGCAGCCGGCGCCGCCACCACGTCCGACGCTTCGAGCCGGGCCGCCACCCATCGGCCGACCGGATCATCGCCCCCGGCCAGGTACCAGGCGTAGTGGGCATGGAGGCACTTCACGCCGCGCCGCGTGCCGCCCACGCCACCGCCGGGCCGGGGCCCGGCATGATCGCGGGGGATCGCGGCATCCCGTTCGCCCGAGTAACGGCGATGGGCGTCGGCGATCGCATTGAGGCCGACCGCGCTCTCCGCCTCGGCCACGCCGCCGGTGCTCTCGAGCCGGCTGACCAGGAGCCGCTCCTGTTCACCCACCAGCCAGTACCGGGTGGGCATCGGCGTGCCGTCGTCGAGGAACGGCGCGTTGCGGATCACCACCGGCCTACCGTCCACACGGCGGACCACGACGGCGAAGTCGCCCTGCGGCGGCCGGCCCAGCAGGCGGCCCACGGCTGCCGTGTCGTCAGGCAGCACCGGGGCCTCATCCACGGCAGGGGACCGTACCGCCACAGGCCAAGCTGTCGAAGGCGAAGCGCCTCAGGGAACCCGGCGCGGGCTTCGCACCAGCAGTCCACCGAACGTTCCGTAGGACCGGATGTTGACCCGCAGCGCCGGCTGGGCCTGGTTGACCGGGCCGTCGTGGCGGAGCTGGCGGCCGCCGAACAGCACGAAGCCGGTGACGTCCACCACCGCGCCGGGTGGGACCACCAGTTCGATCCCTGCGAACACACCGATCGTCCGCAGCTCGACCAGGTCGACGCCGGGCGGGAAGTGGCATGCGGTGAGGTCCACGTGGCTGTGGCCGAACACCGAGACCACCGTCATCCGCTCTCCGGCCGACCAGCCACCGGCATGACGAGCACCGCTGAACACGTTCACCAACCGGCGACGCGTCGCCTTGACGGGACGGTCGGCGCGGCGCGGGCTCGACGTCGACACGACGGGCGCGACGGTTTCGGCAACGGCCGGCAGATCGGCGGTCAACGGCGCAAGGTCGCCGTAGGTGCGAGCGTCCCACACGACGCTCACCCGATCGGCGAACTCCTCGAGGCTGAGGCGGCCGGCGCCGGTGGCCGCCCGGAGCTGGTCGACCACGGCCCGGCGTTCCTCGTCGGACACCCGCTGCGACTCCGGACCGGCAGGCCGAACCGCCGGTTCTGACAGCTCAACAGCGCGTTCGGTCATGGCCCGAGCCCTACTGGCACATTCCGCGCCGGTTCACCTGTCTCGGTGCTGAACGGCGAAGGCGACCACGGCGGTGAGGTTACCCAGGGCCAGCGACACGAGCTCGGTCAGCCCGACTCGGGCGGTCCAGGCGCGGGGCGGTCCAGGCGCGGCCCGTCGGTCCCCTGGGACTTCGGCGGCCAAGCCGGCCCTATGGCTTCGCCTCCAGGACCGGCCGGCGAGCCAGGTCGATGACCTGGGGAGCGAGCCACTGCCAGAGCAGCGGGTTCGAACGCTCCGTGAAGTGGACGCCATCCGGGCGGAGCGGGATGCCGCCTGCCTTGTCGATGAACCGGCCGCCCGGGCACACGAACGACGCCAGGTCCACCATCACGACTTGCTGGCGGTGCTGGCGGACGAACGTGTGCAGCACGTCGTTCAGCCATGCCCGCCGCCTCGGGTCGTTGCGTGCCGACGATGTCCCGCCGAGCACCGGGTCGATCTCCTTGTAGCAGGGCACGTTGAACAAGCCGACCCGCGGGTTGCCCTGGTCGTTGAGGATCTGCAGGCCCTGCTCCAGGGAGTCGAGCAGGAACCGCCGGTACGCCCGGCTGCCGACGCGGACCCGCTTGCCGTCGACGAGATGGTCGTAGACCTCCCACGCCCCCACTGTGATCAGCGCCAGGTCCGGGTGGAACGCGGCCGCTGAACGCCAACGGTCCTGCCACGCGCTGCAGTCAGCTCCGATGTAGAGCCGCTTCCCCATGAAGGCCTTGCCGGGGAGGACACCGCACCCGAGCTCCGCGTCGAGGTCGACCCTGAGGCCTTGGACCTTCGGTGCCCCCATGACCATCGACCAACCGACCGAGTCGCCGACCACCGCAACCCGCAGTTCGCGGCCGGGCGGTGCGGGTGGGGGCCCGGTTGCCTCGGCGCCTGTGGTCGCAGGTGCTCCAGCCGACGTGACCGCGGTGGTTGAGGTCGGGGCCGACGTCGAGGGCATCGTGCGCGGCACGATCACCGCGCGGCGACCGTGCCTGCTGGCGTCGACACCGCCGTCTGCGGTGGCCAGCGCTGACGGCGCGCCGGTCGTCGAGACCACGAGCAGACAGGCCGTGACCAGACCGGAGAAGGCAGTCGTCAGCTTCGGCTTGAACGACCTCAGGCCACCAGTTCGGATCGGTATCTCCAGCAAGTGGTACGACAACAGCGCAACCGCGAACGTCAGAGCGACCCGACAGGTGAACAGGCCGAGGCCCTGCAGCCCGAATCGATCGGGGCTCACATACACGTTCACCGGCCAATGCCACAGGTACAGGCCATAGGAGATGCGCCCCACGAAGCGCAACGGCGCGGGCCGCAGAAGCCGCTTCGCCAACCCGGCGGTCGGATGGCTGGCGGCCAGGATCGTGAGGGCCCCGGCCACTGCGAGGAGGGCGAAGCCTCCGTTGCGGTACATCCAGGAGTCGGTGTCGTGCACGGCCAGGAACATGGCGGCTACGACGACGAGGCCGACCAGCCCGCCCACTTGGACCAACGCTCGCCCGCGCTCGCTTCTGATCGGTCGCCGGTGCATCGCCAACGCGAGCGCGGCACCGATCAGCAGGGTCTGAGCTCGGGTGTCGGTCCCGTAGTACGCCCGTGACGGGTCGCCGACCGCAGGCAAGACCAGCCGCATGACCAGTGCCGATCCGAAGGCCATCGCTATGACTACGCCGAGCACCGCGCTGATCCGGCCTCGACACCATGTCATCAGCCCACCGAACAGAAGAGGCCAGAACAAGTACCACTGCTCCTCGACGGCCAGCGACCACATGTGCTTGAGCGGTGAAGGCGCGGCGAACGATGCGAAGTACGACTGCTTGGTGAACACGAACCGCCAGTTGGCGACGTAGCCGAGCGACGCGAGCCCGTCCCAACGCAACGCCTGGCGAGTGGCCGGGGCGGCGGCGAAATGTGCGTACGCCGCCACGGCGAGCAGCACCAGGAGCAGGGCGGGGATGAGGCGGCGGAACCGCCGGATCCAGAACCGGCGTAGGTCGATGCGGCCGATCTCCTCCCGCTCGCGCACGAGAAGGGTCGTGATGAGGAAGCCCGACAACACGAAGAACAGGTCCACACCGAGGAACCCGCCCGGCAACCACGAGACGCCGCCGTGGTAGAGGATGACGGCCACGACGGCGACCGCCCGCAGGCCATCGAGCGCGGGCAGGTGGCGCAGGCGCGTGACACGAACCGGTGATCCCATGACGACCAGACAGTCTGCCCGAAGGCCCCGGTTAGGAGGCGAACCCAGCGTGGACGGCGCACATTGTGTGGGTCCTTCCGGCCGCGCATCGACGTCGCGCATTCACCCTGAGCGCGGAGCGGCCACTACAGTTCCTGTCTCACCGATCCGGAGGACCGATGTTCCGCACGATCGTCCGCACTGGCGCCGTGGCGTCGTGCCTGGTGCTCACTGCTTCGGCTTGTTCGAAGAAGGTCGACTCGAGCAGCGTCGAGAAGCAGGTCGTCACGAACGTGGAGAGCGTGTTTCCCGACGTGAAGGACGTGTCGGCCGACTGCCCGAGCAACGTCAAGGCGCAGAAGGGAAAAAAGTTCTCCTGCAAGCTAACTCTCGACGGCAGGGTCACCTACATCAGGATCGAGATCAAGAAGGTCGAGGGCAAGCGCTTCACGTTCGACCTCAAGCCCACCAAAGCCATCATTCCGATCACCACCTACGAGAAGAAGCTCGCCGAGCAGGGTGGCGCCGGCACCAAGGTGGACTGCGGCGATGACAAGTTGCTGTTCAAGGATCCCGGCGACACGATCACCTGCAAGGTGACCGTGAAAGGGCAGACCCAGCAGCTGAAGCTCCGGGTCAAAGACGTCAAAGGCAACCTGGAACCGGTCAAGTAGGAGCGCTGAACGGCCGCGGGTGTCTACCGCTGGGTCGCCTCATAGGACAGCTCAGCGAGTGCCCAGCAGGTGCTCCACACCGGCGAACGGCCACACCTCGGGCAGGCCGATGGGCGGGACGGGGGCGGGGAGGATGGCGTAAGCCTTTTCCCCGGGGCGCACCAGGCCGTACTGCTCACGGGCCAGCCGTTCGACCTCGGCCGGGGTGGTCAGACGGCGCGCATCGCGCGCCAGCCGATGGTTCTCGCGGTCGATGGCGGTCAGCCGCTGTTGGGCCTGGTGCACCGAGGCTCGCTGAGCGAGGTAGCTACGGGTGGGAAAGACGACCACGAACAGGACGCCGACGACCAGCACCGAGATCACCAGTGCCATCACCAGCCGTGCCGTTGACCGCCGGCTGCCGGTCCGCCCATCGGTTCGTGGGTCGCGATCGCGTTGGCCCGATCGAGCCCGCGCGGTGATGTTGGCCAATGCCCCCTCGCGACGCTTGCGGTCGGTCTTGGTCGCCGAGCGTCGGGAGGCCGTGGAGCGGTGAGATCGCCACCAGCGGCTCATGTGCTGCCACCGTGGCGCGACAGCGCAGCCCCACCCGGGAACGCGGCCGCCTCGCCGAGGTCTTCCTCGATGCGCAGGAGCTGGTTGTACTTTGCCACCCGGTCCGAACGGGCGGGCGCACCCGTCTTGATCTGCCCGCAGTTGGTGGCCACCGCCAGGTCGGCGATGGTGGTGTCTTCGGTCTCGCCGGATCGATGTGACATGACCGACGTGTAACGGTGACGGGTCGCCAGGGCCACGGTGTCGAGCGTTTCGGTGAGCGAACCGATCTGGTTGACCTTGATCAGGATCGAGTTGGCCACGCCTGCTTCGATCCCCCGGCGCAGCCTCTCGACGTTCGTGACGAACAGGTCGTCGCCCACGAGCTGGATCTGTTCGCCGAGTGTCGCGGTCAGCGCGTCCCAGCCGTCCCAGTCCTCTTCGGCCATGCCGTCCTCGATGGAGACGATCGGGTAGCGGTCACACAGGCCGGCCCAGTACTCGGCCAGTTCGGACCCGCTCAGCGAGCGGCCTTCACCCTCCAACACGTAGGCGCCGTCGGCGAAGAGCTCCGAGGTGGCGGGGTCGAGAGCGATGGCGATCTCCTCGCCGGCCGTGAAGCCAGCCCGCTCGATGGCTTCGACGAGCAACTGCACCGGCTCCTCGTTCGACTTGAGGTTCGGCGCGAAACCACCCTCGTCGCCGACCGCGGTCGACAGCCCCCGTTTCTGCAACAGCGTGCGCAGCGTGTGGTAGGTCTCGACGCCCCAGCGCAAGGCCTCGGAGAAGCTGGCGGCGCCGATCGGCATCACCATGAACTCCTGGAAGTCCACGTTGTTGTCGGCGTGGACGCCGCCGTTCAACACGTTCATCATCGGCACCGGAAGAACGTGGGCGTTGGGTCCGCCGATATAGCGGTACAGCGGCAGCCCGAGCTCGGCGGCCGCCGCTTTGGCGACGGCCAGGGAGACCCCCAGGATCGCGTTGGCACCGAGCGAGCTCTTGTTGTCGGTGCCGTCCAGGTCGCACAGCGTGCGGTCGAGTGTGCGCTGGTCGAACGGGTCGAGTCCGATCAGCGCCTCGCCAATGGCCCCGTTGACATGGCCGACGGCCTGGCTGACGCCCTTCCCTCCGAAGGGAGCGCCCCCGTCGCGCAGCTCGGCCGCTTCGAACTGGCCGGTGGACGCCCCCGACGGGACCGCCGCTCGGCCGGTCGCACCCGATTGGAGCCGGACCTCGACCTCGACCGTCGGGTTACCTCGGCTGTCGAGGACCTGACGCCCCGTCACCTGGGCAATTCTGCTCATGTTCCTGCTGTGGCTCCTGGGGAAGGTGGGGGCAACGTTACACAAGCGGTCCGACGGTGCCCGGTCAGCCCGGTGTCTCTGACCCGGGATCTCGGTCCCAGAAGTTCTGGGGAAGCAGGTCAGGTCACTTCTCGGCGCCGCCCTCCACCGCCTGCGCCGCGCTTCGCAGCCGAGCGGCGGCGGCTCTAAGCGCCGCCTCGGGATCGATGTCGGCCGCTCGGGCCACCGCCACGACCGCCAGGAGCAGACGACCGATCGCCTCGTCACCCTGAGCAGCGGCCACCGCATCCATGGCCCCGGCCAGTTCCGGCGCGACCATCGGCTCCTCGACACCGAGGGCCGCGGCTTTCTTCTGCACCTTGAGCGCGTAGAGCAGCGCTGGCAGCTCTGACGGGATCCCGTCGAACACGCTGGCCCGGCCCTTCTCCGCCTTCTTGATCTGTTCCCAGTTGGCCACCACGTCCGCCGCGCCTCCAACCTCCACCGTGCCGAACACGTGTGGGTGGCGGTGCACCAACTTGTCGTGGATGCCCCTGGCCACGTCGGCCAGCGTGAACGCACCCTGCTCCGCGGCCAACGTGGTGTGGAACACGATCTGGAACAGCAGGTCGCCGAGCTCCTCTTCGAGGTGGCCGTACCCGTCGCCGGTCGACTCGTCGAGCGCCGCGATGGCCTCCAGCACCTCGTAGCTCTCCTCCAGCAGGTGACGGGTGAGGCTGGTGTGGGTCTGCTCCCGGTCCCACGGGCAGTCAGCCCGCAGCCTGGTCACCAACTCGACGAACCGCGTCACCTCGGCCGCCACCGGCGCGGCCAACACGGGGATCCAGAGCGCCGTGAGGTGGTCGGGTTCGAAGCTCCGGTCCAGCTCCGACCATGCGACCTCGAACACCGCTTCGTCGGGGAGCCCGAGGCGCTGCAGGACGGTGACCGGCTCCTGCGGCGGATGCTCCACCGCCAGCTTCACGTCGGAGAGCACGCGACGGTTGTGGCAGTGGGCGACCACCAGCGGCCCTCGCTCGCCCGCCGCCTGTTCGGCGAAGCGGTGGCCGTCCACCAGCCGCGCCCCCTGCTCGAAGGGGTCGACACCTACGCGCGCCCATACCAGATCGAGGAACGACATGGCCTCGAGCACATCCAGGTCCACCCGGCCCTGAGCCGCCGCGTCCATGAGCAAGTCGACGGACCGCTCCAAGACGAGCGGCGAGCCGGGCACGGCGTACAGGATCTCGGCTGCGGCAGTGGCCCGAGCCGTGGTCACGAGATCATCGACGATGCGGAGATAGACATCGTCGAACGTGTCGGCTTCCTCGTAGTGGTGGTCGAAGGAGGTCGCCGAGCCGACCAGGGCGGCCGAGGGATGACGCCCGGTTCGCAGAAAGCGATCCGGGATGCGAGAGATCGCCTCGGTCGTTGCGGTCGTGACGAGTCCCGGGGCGCCAGGGCCGAGCCCGACGACCACGATCCGGGCCGTCATCGAGGGCCGGCCGGCCGATACCTCACCCGCCCGGCTGGGTAGCCGGAGGAGCGCCTGGCGTCGATCCGCCACCGGTCGAGCCGCCACCCGTCGATCCGCCACCTGGCGATCCGTTGGCCGGTGTGGTGAGCGGAGCGGTGGTCGGCGGGGTGCCGGCCGGTGGGTCGACCCGGCCAGCGCGACGGTTCCACCGACCGAACCGGGGGTCGACGTTCACCTTGGCCTTGGCGACCAACTTGCCGACCTCGGCTTGCAACTCGGCCGTCCCCGGCTCGGGCAGGTTCTTCTCGAGCTGGGCGCGGACATCGGCGAACGACAGCGTCTTGCGACGGGCCAGGCGCAACACGACGAACGATCCCTGGTTGGCCAACGGCGCGGTGACCCCGTTGACCTTGAGCTTCTGGACCTCCGGCGGTAACTGTGTGGCTGCTACGCACTGCTCGGTGTCGACGACCTGCTGGGCCTGCAAGCCCTTGACCGCTGCAGTGATCGTCGCCCGGCGGTTGAGACGCAACTGCGCGGTGGCCGCGTCGGCCTTGGAAGCGAACACCGCGCCGGTCACGCAGAGCTGCTGCAGCTGCTCGGGGGAAGTGGCCTCGATCTGGTCGTACTGAGCTCGCGCCTGGTCCGTCTTGGACTTGGCCTTCTTTCCCAAGTGCTTCTGGAGCACGGCCTGGGCGGCATCGAACTCGATGACGAAGTTCCGCAGGCCCTCGGGGAGCTTCGCCAGGGTGCCCGCGCCCGCGCTCTGGTCGAGGCTGAACCGAGCGGACTTACGATCCGCGCTGGTGATCTCGAGATGCCGGCGGGCCAGCTCACGTTTCAAGATCTCGGCCCGCACCACCTGGTTGAGGGTGTCAGCGAAGGCGCGCTTGGTGAACGTGTCCTTGCCCGGCCCGACGAGATCTGCGGCGCCGCCACCTTGGGCTTGACGTTCCGCGGCCACCTTGCGGTCCTTCAGCAGCGACAAGACGCGGTCAGTCGAGATGTGGTGGCCTTCAACAGTTGCTGCGCTGGAACCGCCCGCCCGGTTGCACGCCGTCACCGTGGCCATCAACACGACGGCGACGCACAGCGTTGAGGCGCGTCGTCGTAGCGGCAGGCGATCCACGGCGACAGGATGCTACGCGGTAGCAGGGGCCGGGGAATCGGCGCCTTGAGCGCCGAACGGCACGGCGTCCCCGTCGCCTGCGACGGCAGTGGCCGGTGGGAGGAGCTGGCGGAGGAACTGCACCAGCGTGGCGGCCAGGTCCGGCGTCTTGGGAACGGGCAGGACGAGGCGTCCGGTGTCGGGCTTGTACACGGCGCCCTTGAACAGGCGGGCCAGTCGGATCGTCTGACTCGTCTTCAGCTGAACGGGCGCAACCCGCGCGGTGTGGGCGGGCCCGCCGAACGCTGGGCCCTTCGTGACGTTCACTTCAGTGATGCCGAGGCGCACGCACTCCGCCCGTAGCCTCGCCACCTCGAGGAGCTGAGCCGCCGGGTCGGGTACCGGCCCGTAGCGGTCCTCCCATTCGATGCGGATGTCGTCGACCTCCGCCTGGTTCGTCACCAAAGCCAATCGGCGGTAGGCCTCTAGGCGTAGCTCCTCCTTGGCCACGTAGTCCGGCGGGAGGTGGGCGTCGAGGGGCAGATCCAGCTTGACCTCGGCCGGCTCGCGCTTCGGTTCACCCTTCAGCTCGGCCACCGCCTCGTTCACCATCTGGCAGTACAGGTCGTAGCCGACTGCTGCGATGTGGCCGCTCTGGCCGGTGCCGAGAAGGCTTCCCGCTCCCCGGATCTCCAGGTCGCGCATGGCGATGCGGAAGCCGGAGCCGAGCTCGGTCGATTCACCGATCGTCTTCAGCCGCTCGTAGGCCTCCTCGGTCAGGCTCCTGTTGCGGGGGTGGAACAGGTAGGCGTAGGCCCGCTGGCCGGACCGCCCGACCCGGCCACGGAGCTGGTGCAACTGGCCGAGCCCGAGCAGGTCGGCCCGATCCACGACCAGCGTGTTGACGGTCGGCATGTCGATGCCGGATTCGATGATCGTGGTGCAGACCAGCACGTCGAAGTGGCCTTCCCAGAAATCGAACACGATCTTCTCGAGCGTGCCCTCGTCCATCTGGCCGTGAGCCACCGCAACCCGAGCCTCGGGCACCAACTCGCGCACGCGACGGGCCACGTCGTCGATGTCGCGGACCCGATTGTGCACGAAGAAGACCTGGCCCTCGCGCAGGAGCTCGCGGCGGATCGCCTCGGCGACGGCGCGCTCGTCGTCCTCACCGACATAGGTGAGGATCGGTTGACGTTCGGCTGGCGGGGTGTGCAGCAGGGTGAGGTCGCGGATGCCGGTCAGGCTCATCTCCAGCGTGCGGGGGATAGGCGTGGCCGTGAGGGTCAGAACGTCGACCTCATGGGCCAGCTGCTTGATCTGCTCTTTGTGGGTCACGCCGAAGCGCTGCTCCTCGTCGATCACCAGCAGGCCAAGGTCTTTGAACTGGATGTCCTCGGACAGGAGACGATGGGTGCCGATGACGCAGTCCACGTCGCCCAACCGCACGCCCTCGGCCACCCGCCGTGCCTGAGCTGGAGTGAGGAACCGGCTCAGCACCTCGACCCGGATCGGATAACCGGCGAAGCGGTCGCCGAACGTCTGGAAGTGCTGGGACGCCAGAAGTGTGGTCGGCACCAGCACCGCGGCTTGCTTGCCGTCCTGGATGGCCTTGAACGCCGCTCGGATGGCCACCTCGGTCTTGCCGAAGCCGACGTCGCCGCAGACCAGCCGGTCCATCGGGACCGGCGCCTCCATGTCGGCCTTCACGTCGTCGATGGCCTTCTGCTGGTCGGGCGTCTCCTTGTACGGAAACGCCTCCTCGAGCTCCCGCTGCCATGGCGTGTCGAGCGGGTAGGCGTGGCCGGGCGTGTGCAGCCGCTTCTGGTACAGCACGACCAGCTCCTGGGCGATCAGGTCGACCTCGGCGCGGACCCGGGCCTTGGTCTTCTGCCAGTCACCACCACCGAGCTTGGACAGCGTCGGCGCGTCACCGCCGGTGTAGTGGCGCACCGCGTCGATCTGGTCGCTCGGGACGTAGAGCTTGTCGGCGCCCTTGTACTCGAGCAGGAGGTAGTCCCGCTCGACCCCGCCGATGGTCCGCTTGACCATGCCGGCGTAGCGGGCCACGCCGTGCTGATGGTGCACCACGTGGTCGCCGGCCTTCAGGTCGTCGAAGAAGCCGACCGCGTCACGCCGTCGCGCCCTCGGCGGGCGATGGGCTCGACGCCGACCGGTCATATCGGGCTCGGCCAGCACCGCCACCTTCACCGCGGGGAGGATGCAGCCACGCTCGAGGGGCGCGACCACGATCTCGGGCTCGACCCCGTGCTCGCCCAACAGGACGGCGAGCCGCTTGGCCGAACCGTCGCTGTCGGCGGCTACGACGAGGCGGTAGCCCTCGGACAACAGGGCTCGCAGCTGGGACACGATGGCTTCGCCGTCACCCACCACCGGGTTCCAGGCCATGGCTTGGACGGTGGCGACCGCGGGCCCGTCCGGAGTGACCGTGACCGACCACACCGGCACATCGGTGTGGGCCAGCAGCCGGTCGAAGTCCACGTGCAGCCGGGGGAACCCGTGTCCCTTCCCTCGGCCCCGCCCCGACCTCTGCCCGTCACTGTCCCTGTTCCGGGCTGAGTTCTGGTCGCTCCCGGAACCAGATCGCAACCCACTTCGATCTCGTTCGCCGCGGGCGGCGTCGGCGTCGGCCGCCTCCACCGCGTCCACCGCGCCCCACGTCCGGGCCAGCGTGGCCGCCAGGTCCGCTTCTTCGGCCAGCAGGTCGGCTGCCCGGTCGCGCATCCGGCGCGGTTCGACGAGCAGGACCTGAGCGTCGGGGCCGAGCACATCGAACAAGACGTGCTCACCTTCGACCAGCCATGGCAGCCAGGACTCCATGCCGTCGAACGTCTGGCCCTCGGCCAAGCGCTCCCACTGTTCGCGACCCCAAGGTTCGGTCGCGATCAGCCGCTCCGCGCGCGCTCGCACCTCGTCGCTGGGCAGCAGCTCTCGGCAGGGGAAGATCTCGATCTCGCCGAGGTCGGCGGTCGAGCGCTGATCGCTGACCGAGAACCACGTGAGCCGGTCCACCTCGTCGCCCCATAGATCGATGCGGACCGGCGAGTCGGAGGTGGACGGGAACACATCGACGATCGAGCCGCGCACGGCCACCTCGCCCCGATGCTCCACCTGCTCCTCGCGCCGATACCCGCTTCCGACGAGGCCAGCCACGATCTCGTCGCGGTCTCGCCGCTCGCCGGGTCGGACGACCAGCGGCTCCACGTCCTCGACGTGGGGCCCGAGGCGCTGGACCAGCGCCCGGACCGGTGCGACCACGACCTGAGGCATCCGGCCGGCCACCCGCAGCCGCCACAGGGTCCGCAATCGTTGCCCCATCGTCTCGACACCCGGGCTCACCCGCTCGAATGGCAGGGTCTCCCACGCCGGGAACAGGGCGACGGCGTCGTCGCCGAGGTAAGAGGCGAGGTCGTGGGCCAAGCGCTCGGCATCGGCGGTCATCGGGACGGCCACCACGATCGGGCGGCGCCGGCTCAGGTCGGCCAGGCCGGCGAAGACGAGCGCCCGCGCCGGGTCGGGCACGGCCAACACCGCCTGGTTGCGACCGAGGACACGGGCCAGACCTGGCTCGCCGCGCAGCAGCGGCGGCAAGGCTGACAGCGTCACCGGTTCAACCTACCGGCGAGGTTCGGCCGCCCGGCCGGCTCGCGATGAGCGTTCACGTGGGTCACAGGCTGGTCACGAGCTCGTCTGGTTGAAGCGGTTCATGGCTGGCTCGAGCCCTTCGGCCAGGATCAGCTCCACTGCGTCAGCTGCGGTCTCGATCATGACGTCGAGCTCGGCTCGCTCGGCCCTCCCGGGCCGACGCAGCACATGGTCTGCGCCCTGTTGGCGACCCGGCGGCTTGCCAACGCCGATCCGCACCCGCACGAAATCGTCGCTGTGCACGTGCGCCTTGATCGAGCTCAGGCCCTTGTTGCCGGCCAGCCCCCCACCGACCTTCACCTTCAGCGTGCCCGGGGGAAGGTCGAGCTCGTCGTGGACGACGACGAGCCGGTGCAGGTCCTCGACTCCGTGGCGGCGGAGGAGGGCGGCCACGGCGAGCCCGGAATCGTTGTAGAACGTCTGAGGGAAGGCCAGAGCGACACGGCACCCCCCGATCCGCACATCAGCGGCCAACGCCCGCTCCTTGCCCAGCCGGAGCCGTCCGCCGTGACGGGCGGCCAGCAGCTCGACAGTCTCACCACCGACGTTGTGGCGGGTGCGGGCATGCTCGGCGCCGGGGTTCCCCAACCCGACGACCAGCAGGTCAGCCGGCGTGCCGCGCCTCTCCGGCGCGGACCTGAGACGCAGACGCCTGACGGTCATGGCCTAATCGCCCACCAGCGATCGCTGCTCGGCGGCGTGGTTGACGAATCGCTGATCAGCTGTCCGCGGCGGCGTCGCCAGTGTCGTCGCCGGACTCGTCCTCGTCCTTGTCCTTGTCCTTGTCCGACGGTTCGCCGCCCTCGGCCTCTTCGCCCTCCTCGGCCTGTTCGGCCTGCTCAGCGGCCAGTTCTGCATCAGCCTCGGCGATCTCGTCCGCCTCGATCGTGGCCCGCGTGATCTGGGCGATGGCGATCGCCTCTTCGGGATCCACGTCAGTCGAGACGCCCGACGGGAGGCGAAGGTCACCGACCCGCAGGGTGTCGCCGAGGGTCATCTCGGAGATGTCGACGGTCAGCTCGTTGGGGATGTCCACGGGCTTGGCCGTGATGGCGAGGGTGAACAGGACATGGTCGACCATGCCGTCCTCCCGGGTGACCGCCTCGGCCTCTCCTTCGAGGAGCAACGGCACGTCAACGGTGATCACCTCGTCACGGCTGATCAGCAGGAAATCGACGTGGTTCACCGTCTGATGGACGGGGTCACGTTGCAGCTCCTTGACGATGCTGAGCTGACGTTTCCCGTCCATCACGAGGTTGATGAGCGCGTTGAGGCCAGCTTCGGTGGTCAGCGCCTGGCGCAGCGGCTTCCATTCGACCGCCACGGCAACCGGCTCGGACCCGTGGCCGTACACCACTGCTGGCACCTTGCCGGCGGCCCGCAGCCGTTTGGAAGGACGTGAGCCAACAGGGCGGCCGGTCTCGACGTCAAGGGTGATCTCAGCCATCGGAAGCTCCTACTTCAGAGATCGTGCCGGAGCACTTGGTTCATGGTCCGGGGTGTCCGAACCGCGTGCACGCTACCGGCCAGCCCGCCCTGAGGCCCAGCCCCAGCCCCAGAACTTCTGGGGAGTATCGGTGGCACAGCCGCAGGCAATGCTCCCCAGAACTTCTGGGGACCATTGAATCAGCTACGGCCGGTCGGACGGAGAAAGCCTTGGAGCTGGGCTGCGACAGAGTCTGGGCGGCGGACCACGTCAGGCCATGTGAACCGGAGGACCGTGTACCCGAGAGAGACGAGAGCGTTCTGGCGAGCGAGGTCCTGTTGAAGAGCCGCGGCAGTCGAATGCGCATGGAGGCCGTCGACCTCGCCGATCAACCTTTGCGCTGGCCAGCATGCATCGACTCTGGCGACGATTCGCCCGCCTTCACGCACCCGATGCTGGAACTCCGGCATCGGGAGGCCGGCGCGGTGCACGAGTCGGGCGAACATCGTCTCGAGCGCGCTGTCTGGCGGGAGGTCGCCGAGCACCCAATCGTCCAGAGCGCTGCGCAGAGCACCGATCCCCGTGCGGCCCTGCCGACCGTGTTCGTCGGCCATGAGGTAGAGACGACCGATGGAGGTCCTGCGCGCGATGACTGCAGCCTCCATCGCCCGAGCGACAACCCAGGGCGCCACAACGGCTCCGAGATCTGCGAGCGTCCGATCCACGGACGTCAGGGGGATCCCGGCCACCCAGGTGACATGGTGCTCCGGCAGTCGTCGCGTCCGGTGCACAATCGCCCCCCGAACATCCGGCCGTCGATCATGCGGCACCAGGATCTCGATGAGGGCATCGGACTGCGCCGGAAGCATCCCGTGCAGACGCGCCGCGGAGCGGTGTGAGAGCGCGGCCCCCGGTCCGGCAGCCTGCACTGCGGCTTGGGCCAAGACGTCGCGGTCGCCGGAGACGGCTACTGGCGCATAGATGCCTGGCTGGATCAGCTCGATCCGCCCGGCTCGTAGCTCTGAGTTGACGACTTCGAGAGGTAGACCAGCCGCGGCGACGTCCTCACGAGTGAGGAGGTGAGGCGATCGACGCGTGAGCTCGTGTAGTCGACGAGAGAGGGGCATTGTTCCTCCATCAGGTGATCGGCTGCCCGTCGACCCAGAAGTTCTGGGGACTATCGGGGGCACATGCGCAGCCAATGCTCCCCAGTAGATCTGGGGAAAGTCGACGGGCTTGTGGGTGTGGAGGAAGTGGGGGGAGCAGTCGCGCCCGACCGCCGAGGTTACTTCTGGTTTTCGCCGCCGAAGATCTCGCTGACCGATTCGTCCTCGAACACGGCGCTGATGGCGTCGGCGACGATACCGGCCACCGACAGCACCTCCAGTTTGTCGATCTGCTTCTCCGGTGGGAACGGCAGCGTGTCGGTGAGAACCAGCTTTTCGACCACCGAGTTCTTGAGCCGTTCGATGGCGGGATCCGACAAGACACCGTGCGTGGCCAAGACCCACACCTCGGTTGCGCCTTGATCCTTCAACAGGTCGGCGGCGGCGACGATCGTGGCTGCGGTGTCGATCATGTCGTCGAACAGCACGCAACGCTGACCGGTCACGTTGCCGATCACGTCGGTGGCGATGACCAGGTTGGCCTCGTTCTTCGGGCGGATCTTGTTCACGAACGCCAAGTCCGCCCCCACCTGCGACGCGAACCGCTTGGCCGCTTTCACCCCGCCGGCGTCGGGGGCGACGATCACGAGATCGCCCACGTCACCCTGGGCCTTCAGGTAGTCGACCAACACGGGCATGGCCGTCAGGTGGTCGACGGGAACGTCGAAGAAGCCCTGGATCTGGCCGGTGTGCAGGTCGACCGAGACGACACGGTCAGCGCCCGCGGCGGTCAACATGTCAGCCACCAGCTTGGCGGTGATCGGCTCCCGACCTTCGGCCTTGCGGTCCTGACGGGCATAGCCGTAGAAGGGGCACACCGCGGTGATCCGCTTGGCCGACGCGCGTTTGGCGGCGTCGATCATGATGAGCTGCTCCATGATCGCGTCGTTGACGCGGGGGCTTCCGTGGGTCTGGATGATGAACACGTCCGCGCCCCGGATGGACTCGCCGTAGCGACAGTGCAGCTCACCGTTGGCGAACTGCCGCAAGTTCGGTTCGCCGAGCTCGACGCCGAGGTGGGCGACGATGTCCGCGGCCAGCGCCGGGTGGCAGCTGCCGGTGTAGACGAGGAGCCTCTTCTTGGTGATCAGCTCCATGCTGGCCCGGATCCCCCGCCGTTCGTCGGCTCAGTCGGGGCCGTCGTCGGGCCCCGGTGCATTGTAGAACGGGCCAGTCACCGCCCCGGGGGAGACCGAGGCACCGGGCGGCAGCACGGCGTAAGGACCGACGCGGGCGCCCGCTCCGATCTCGGCATCCCGTCCGGTTGACTGCTCGACGATGGCATCGGCGCCCACCAGGCAGTCGACCAGGCGCGTGTCGGGGCCGATCTCCGCCCGGCCCTCCACCACCGTCGAGCCTTGGAGAATCGTGCCGGGAAACAGCGTGACGTCTGGCGCGAGCCGCACCGTGGCGTCGATGTAGGTGTGGCTCGGATCGACCATCGTGACGCCGCGGCGCAGCCAGTCGTCGTTCGTGCGCCGACGGAGCTCCGCTTCGGCGGCGGCCAGCTGCACCCGGTCGTTCACGCCCTGGGTCTCGGTCGGATCATCAGCCACCACGGCGCTGACGCCATAGCCGGCGTCGTGCAGGACCTCGACGATGTCGGTCAGGTAGTACTCGCCCTGCGCGTTCTCCGGGCTGAGGCGGCGCAGCGCCGGAGCCAGGACGCTCCTGCGGAAGCAATAGATCGACGTGTTGATCTCGCCGATGCCGAGCTCCTCGTCGTTGGCGTCGGCCTGCTCGACGATCCGGGCGACGCGCCCGTCGCGGCCGCGTACGACCCGCCCATATCCCGTTGGATCGTCAACCTGCGCGGTGAGCACGGTGCATGCCGCCGCGGTCTCGCGGTGCACGTCCACCAGCCGCGCCACGGTTGCGGCTCGGAGCAGTGGAGTGTCGCTCGGCAGAACGAGGACGTGACCTTCATCGTTGTCATCGGCCAGATCGTCGGCGAACCCGGTCAGGCCGACGCTCGCGGCGTCGCCGGTTCCGCGCTGGACGTGCTGTTCCACGAACTCGAGCACGAGGTCCGGTTCTTCGGCTTGGAGCTTCTTGGTCACCCGTTCCGCGCCGTGCCCCACGACCACCACGACCCGCCCGACCGCGCAGTCGGTCAGGGAGTCGAGCACGTAGCGCAACATCGCCTTGCCGCACAGCAAGTGCAGCGGTTTGGGCCGGGAGGACCGCATGCGGACCCCCTCACCCGCCGCCAGCACGATCGCCGACAACGCTGGATCGGTCATGAGCTCCGGTCTAGTACCTGAGCCGCCTCCACCACACGCACCGTCGGTGCTACCGATCAGCGCACCTGTGGCCCGCTCGGCTCGGCGTGGACGACGATCAGACGTCGGCCGCTTTGATGGCGCCTCGCAGCGACGCGGCCAGCAGTAGTACGAGATCTGCTTTTGGGATGTCTTTGGCGGCCAGCCAGTCGAGGCAGGCGCCTTCCAGAAAACCGACCCAGCCGCGGATCGCGATCCTCAGAGACGGGCGCGGATGCTCGACGCCCACGTCTTGGGCGATCCGTCTCACGACCTCGGCTCGCGACTCTTCGACGATGGCCTGTACCTCGGGGTGGGCACTGATGCCGCCTTGGAGGATCGCCGTGTAGCCGAGGGCGTTGGTCTCCACCCAGTCCACGTGGGCTCGAAGGGCCTGGTGCATGCGCGCCTGCGGCGGCAATGCCGCAACCGGCTTCGTGGCCTCTCGAAGATCTTCGGCAGCAGCTCGGACGGCAGCGACGTACAGGTCGGACTTCGTCGAGAAGTAGTGGTACAGCAGCGGCTTCGACACCTCGGCTGCCGCGGCGATGTCGGCCATCGTCACCACGTCCCAGGGGCGCGTGGCGATCATCTCCACTCCGACCCGCACGAGTTGATGGCGCCGATCGTCGATCGACAGTCGGCGTCGCCGCCGGCGGTCCGGCCGCTTATTGACCATATGTCTAATAGCCTACTACTCTGGCCCAAATGGCCAACACATCGAGTCTCAGGGTCCCGTTCACCGGCGTGGACAGCCTCATGCACGCCTTGGACGAGCCACGCCGACCGCAGAACATCGAGCTCGAGGTCGCGGTCAGCGAACGACTCGACGAGCCGCGGCTACGGGAAGCGGTCAGCAGCGCCGCGGCGCGGCATCCCATGGCACGTGCCCGACAACTCCCGGCCAAACCCCTGGATCTGGAGTACGCGTGGGAGATCGAGGGCGCGCCGCGAAGGGATCCCGTCGAGTCGTGCGCAACCGCCGGCTCAGCACAGCTCGATGCAGCTCGTGACGCTTTCTTCAGCCGGCACATCGACCTCGAGGCCGGGCCGCCGTTCCGCCTGCTCCTCGTTCACGAAGAGCACGAGGGCGGCCGGGTCATGTTGTCGGTCAACCACTCCGCCTTCGACGGAGTCGGTTCGCTCCGTCTGCTGCAGTCGATCAGCCGCTGCTATGCCGGCGAAGCCGACCCATTGCCGGACGTGGACGCTCTCCAGGCGAGAGGCTTCCTCGAGGAGCAGAACCGGCGACTGCGGCGAGGTCCGGCCGCTCGTAGTGGTTCGCCGCTGGATCTCGGCCCACCGCCAGCAAGGCTCGCATGCAAGCCGTCGGAGACCGGAACAGGCTTCCGAATCCTCCATCTCGACCTCGACGCAGCCGACGCCGCATCGCGGGGCGACGCCACGGTCAACGACGTTCTGCTCGTTGCCCTCCACCGGACGATCGATCGGTGGAACCGGTCCCAGGGCGTCGCCTGTGGGCGCGTGACGGTGATGATGCCGGTCAACCAGCGGCCGGCGGCCTGGCGCGATCAGGTGCTGGCGAACCTGGTGCTTCCTGGTCGCGTCGAATCCACCCGGGCCGAGCGCTCAGGAACGGGCAATCTGCTGGCCGCAGTGAGCGCACAGACCAAGCGCATCAAGACCCAGGGAGTCGGCGGGACGACGGATCCGATGCCGCGCCGGAGCCCCGTCGTGTTCCGCCGCTTGTTGCCACACCTCATCGACGCGGTAGCGGGCCGGATGGCGGACACCGCGGTGCTGTCGAACCTCGGCCGCGTTGAAGACCCACCCTGGTTCGGTGCGAAGGGAAGGGGGCTGTGGTTCGGTCCGCCACCGCGGAGCCCCGTCGTCCTCACCCTCGGAGCCGCCACCGTTGAAGAGCGTCTCGGCATCAGCCTCCGCTGGTGCGCTGGAGCCCTGTCCACATCGGCCGTTCGGGAGTTCGCCGACCTGTTCCTCCTCGCCCTGTCGGAGCTTCGAGCGGCTCAACCCGGCCGGAGCGGCTGACGCCAGGCCGACGGCCGGGATCCACCTCACGCAGCAGAAGCGAGGGACCGGTCGGGATCCACGAGGGCGGGTCCGTTGCGGGATGAGGGATCCAGGACGAGGCTCGGGGGGCAGGGCTCGAACCTGCGACATCCGGCTCCAAAGGCCGGTGTTCTACCAACTGAACTACCCCCGAACGGGCCAGCCCCAGGGTAGGCGGGCCGCTCGATCCTGCCCCGCGGCTCACGAACGACCAGCCTGGACGACCTCCACTGGCCGGCCCAGCGCCTCAGCCAGGGGCGCCGTGCGTTCGTTGGCTGTGTACAGCTCGAGGCTCAGGTCGACAGCCTGCTCCGTCGGCTCGACCAGCACCACCACCCGCTTCGGTCCGATGTTCGCCGAGACCCGGGCCACCTTGCCGTCGTGGCCCCGGTCGAGCCCGATGGCCACCCGCAACAGCCCGGCGCAAACCCGCACGGTCCGTTGGTCGGCCTCGGTCAGCGCGGCGAACTCGACGTGGCTTTGCTTCGGTGCGCTCTTGCGGTGGTAGCGGGCGACGAGGGCGATCATCTCGATCTCGTGATCGGTCAATCCGACGAGCCGATCCGTGTTGCGGATGAGGTAGTAGCTGTGCTTGTGATGCTTGGCATGGGACACCGACAACCCGATGTTGGCGAGGAGCGCGCCGGCTTCGAGGTACTCCCGGCTCGTCTCGTCCAGACCATGCACCGGCGCAGTTGCGTCGAACAGCTGCAGGGCGAGCACGGCGACGTGAGCGGAGTGGCCCGGATCGTCGTCACATGCCGCGGCGAGATGATCGACGCCCCGGCGCGAAACGTCGCGCAGATGGTGCAATGACCCGCCACGGGTGCGCTCCATCGTGTCGAGAAGGACGCCTTCCCGCAGGGCGTAGTCGCTCAGCGTCAGCTCAGTGATGTCGAAGCGCTCAACCACGCCTTCGAGGATGAGCGCCCCGGCCAGGATGATGTCTGCGCGCTTGTCGTCCAGGCCTGGGAGACGGATGCGGCCACTGCGACGCCGAGCCTTGGCCACCCTGGCCGTGACCTCGGCGACCTGGCCGGCCGAGATGGTCGCCCCGTTCCAAGTGCGTTGCGGCACTTCCCCGGCCTCCGCACCAGCGAGTCGGACCACTTGTTCGATCGTGCCGGACGAACCGACCGCCACGTCATAGCCGTGCCGGGACACCGCCCGATCGAATGAGCTGAGCGTGGAACGAACGTAACGACGACAGGCGTCCACGGCGGAAGGGTGCAGGCGGTCACCGGCGAAGAACCGGTTCGTCAAGCGAACTGCTCCGAGTTTGAGACTCACCGCGGCAAGGACGTCGGTGCGCTGACCGACTAGCAGTTCGGTGCTGCCGCCCCCGATGTCACACAGCAACATCCGCTCGTCGAAGAACGGCAGCGCCTGCAGCACGCCGAGGTGGATCAGCCGGGCCTCCTCCACCCCTGAGATCACCTCCACCTCCACCCCGGCCTCGATCCGGGCGCGGCGCAGGAACTCGTCGGGGTTCTCGGCCTCCCGCACCGCACTGGTGGCGACGGCGCGGACCGCTGCCCCGCTGATGTCGGCCACTTGCCGGAACCGGTCCAACGCGGCCACGCCGCGGTCGATGGCATCAGGGCTGAGCCGCTTCATGTCGCCTGACCCAGTGCCGAGACGGACCATCTCCTTCTCCCGCTCGATCACCTCGAAGTGGTCTTCATCGGTGATGCGGGCGACGACGAGGTGCAAGGAGTTCGTTCCGACGTCGACGGCGGCCAGCGTCCGGGTCACAAGTTGCGCAGGCTAACGACCGAACCGAGGCCCCCGACACGAAGCCGTCATCCCCGGGGCCGCCGACCATCAGATGCAACCGGGACATGCCTGTAGTGGCGCGAGAACGCCGGACCCGCCAGCCGGGGGGGAGAAAGCTGGCGGGTCCGGCGCAGTTGACAGGCACCGGAAGCAGGGTGGGCCGGATGACCGACCTTGCTGCCGCCGCGGTGCTGCAGCGCTGGGGTTCCCCATCTGCTCCCGGACCAAACCTCCTTGCCGATGATTTCAGGATGAGCGGGCCCCGAGGAGTCGGACCAGCGTTGGCGCCACACCGGGCACCGGCTCCGCGTCGGTGGTCCAACCTCGTCGCCGGCAGAGCTGCGAGAGGCCGACATCCGAGCCGGCAACATGGATCGCCAGCTCACAACCACGGTCAACCGCCTCGGCGGTGAAACGAGCGAGGAGGTGAGAGCCGACGCCCTGGCGTCGGCTCTCATCGGCAACCACCAGCTCGTCGAGACGAGCCAAGCGGCCGCTTGCTGATCCGAGCGCCACGCCGACCACGACGCGGTCTCGACGTGCGGTGACGACGATGAGCCGACCGGATCGTCCCGATGTCGAGCCGAGCAGCGCCTCGGCATCGGGATCAGGCATCGAACCGGCCGACAGCTCGAGGGCCAGCCCGCCGACCCCCACCACGGGTACACGACCGAACGTGACGTCAGTCAGCGGCAGCCACCCCCAACGGCCGTCGGGTAACTGCCGGTTCTCGAGGACATGGAGCCGGTCGACGGTCAGTGCTGCGGCAAAGTCGGTGAGGGCAACCAGCATCGCCGCCAGGCGAGGCGGCGCCACCTTGGCCGAGATCGTCACATGAGGTACGAACTCGTGCTCGGCGGGTCGGGCCAAGGGTCCGGTTTCCAAGCGTTGGCGCAGCGCGGCCAGCGCTTCGATGTCTCCGCTGACTGACAGCCAGGCCAACGGCGTGTCCGGCGCGAAGCTGGATGGCGTCCCGAGGACGAGGCGCAGCACCGAAGCTCGCCCCGCTGCCTCGCGGCAGATCGTCACCACCTCGTCGATGTCCTCGTCCCGCACGTTGACCGGCGGTACGAGCGTGATGTGTGGGGCGATGCGGCCCCGGCGGGGATCACCGCACGCCCGTCGGATCCCGTCGATCTCGGTGGCCAACGGCTGGGGGATCAACAGGGCGACCGCTAACCGGCGACGAGCCATGGATCATCTCCAAATTTGGGTCATCTCACCAGCACTATGCCGGTCGAATGACCCAAATCGCCTGACGGTTCAGGCCGGTGCGCCGGCGACCTCGAGGCGCACGTCGGCTCGGCGCAGTGCCGCCGCCGCTTCCTCATCGTCGGGATCGCCCCGCAAGGCCTCCTCGGCCGCAGTGCGGGCCTGGCGGGCACGGTCGGCGTCGACCTGGTCGGCCGTCTCGGCCACATCGGACAGGATCGACACCCGGTCATGGCTCACCTCGACGAACCCGCCGTGAACGGCGATCAACTGCTCGTCGCCGCCTTCGGCGGGACGGACCTTCACCCGGGCCGTCTCCAGCGCACCGACGAACGGTGCATGACCGGTCAGGAACGCGATCTCCCCGCCGTCGACCGTGCGGGCGATGACCATCTCAGCCTCGCCCGTCCAGAGGATCCGCTCTGGTGAGACGACCTGCACCTCCAAGGTCATGGCGAAGCGCTCATGAGGCGGAGTCCTGGAGCTTGCGGGCCTTCTCCCGCGCCGCCTCGGCACCGCCGACGTTCAGGAACGCCTGCTCGGGCAAGTCGTCGAGGTCACCGCTCACGAGCGCCTCGAACGAGTCGACCATCTCGTCGACGGGCGTGGTGACGCCGGGCAGGCCGGTGAACGTCTCGGCCACGTACATCGGCTGGGACAGGAAGCGCTGGGTCTTGCGGGCGCGCGACACGGTGACCTTGTCCTCCTCGGACAGCTCGTCGAGACCGAGGATGGCGATGATGTCCTGCAGCTCCTTGTAGCGCTGCAGGATCCGCTGGACCTCACGGGCCACGTTGTAGTGGCGCTCGCCCACCACCTCGGGGGCGAGGATGACCGACGTCGACGCCAGCGGATCGACCGCCGGGTAGATGCCCAGGGCGGCGATGTCGCGGCTCAGCTCGGTGGTGCCGTCGAAGTGGGTGAAGCTGGTGAACGGGGCCGGGTCGGTGTAGTCGTCGGCCGGCACGTACACCGCTTGGAGCGACGTGATCGAGCGACCGCGGGTGGACGTGATGCGCTCCTGCAACTCGCCCATCTCGTCGGCCAGCGTCGGCTGGTAGCCCACGGCTGATGGCATGCGGCCGAGCAGCGTGGAGACCTCTGAGCCAGCTTGGGTGAACCGGAAGATGTTGTCGATGAACAACAGCACGTCCTGCTGCTGCACGTCGCGGAAGTACTCGGCCATCGTTAGCGCCGAGAGCGCCACCCGCAGCCGCACGCCCGGCGGCTCGTCCATCTGGCCGAAGACGAGGGCGGCTTTCTCGAGGACGCCCGACTCCTCCATCTCGATGAACAGGTCCGTGCCCTCACGGGTGCGCTCGCCCACTCCGGCGAACACCGACACGCCGCCGTGGTTCTGGGCGACCCGCCGGATCATCTCCTGGATCAGGACCGTCTTGCCCACGCCGGCCCCGCCGAACAAGCCGATCTTGCCCCCCTGCTTGTACGGGGTGAGCAGGTCGATCACCTTGATGCCGGTCTCGAACATCTCGGCTGAGGACTCGAGCGTGTCGAAGTCCGGCGCGTGACGGTGGATCTCCCACCGTTCGGCCACCTCGCCCAGCTCCTCGGACGTGATGTCGAGCGGCTGGCCGATCACGTTGAACACGTGGCCCAGCACGACGTCGCCGACCGGCACGGTGATCCCTGCACCCGTGTTGCGCACGACCGCTCCCCGGGCCATGCCGTCGGTCGGCTTGAGGCAGATGGCCCGGACGCGAGAGTTCCCGATCTGTTGGGCCACCTCGGCGCGGATCTCGATGGGGTTGCCGTCGACCACCACGTCCATGGCCAGGCACATGTTGATCTCGGGCAGGGCGTCAGGCGGGAACTCGACGTCGACCACCGGCCCTGCGACGGTGACCACGCGTCCATCCTTGAGCTCAGGTGCCTCGGTCGTGCGCTGCTCGTCGGTGACGGTCATCTAGTTGTCTCCAGGGTTCATCGGTGGAAGGGCGGCGCGGAAGTAATCGGAGGAAAGGACCTCGTCGAGCAACAGGTCGTCACCGCCGGCGCCGGCCTGACGCAGCGCTTCGGCCCCCCCGACGATCTCCATGATCTCGGTGGTGATGGCGTCCTGGCGGGCCCGGTTCATGACCCGGCTCAGCTTGGTGATGATCTCATCAGCGTTCTCGGTTGCCGACTTCATGGCCCGCTGCCGTGCGGCCTGTTCCGACGCCGCGGCGTCCAGCATGGCGGCGAACAGCCGAGCTTCGGCGTAACGAGGCAGCAGGCGGTCGAGGATGTCGTCCGGGCCGGGCTCGAACTCGTAGTCGGCTTGGGGCCCTGAGTCATCGGACCCGCGACCGTCGGCACCACCCTCGGACCCGCCCGACTCGATGGTCGACCGGTCGAGCGGCATCAACGTCCCAGCCCGCACTCGCTGAGTTCCCATCGACAGGAACTGCGTGTAGGTCAGCTTCACCTGCTGGAACTCACCTGAGTTGAAGCGCTCGGCGATGTAGGCGGCGACGTTGCGGGCGTCTTCATAGGTAGGGGTCTCGGAGAAGCCGGTGAACGACTCGGCGATGTCGTAGCCGCGAAACCGGAAGTACGTCAGCGCCTTCTTCCCGACGGTGACCAGCGAAGTCGTTCGGCCGGCGTCCCGGTCGGCCACCATGGCTCGCTCGGCGGTGCGGATGACACTCGAGTTGTAGCCGCCGGCCAGTCCACGATCGGCGGCCACCACCACATGGCAGACCGATTCGACTGCTTCGGGCTGACGCAGCAACGGCGAGTCCGAACCGGCCCCGGCCGCCGCCAGGTTGCGGATCACCTCGGTGATCTGTTCGCTGTAGGGCCGGGCCGCGGCCACCCGCTGCTGGGCCTTGACGATCCGGCTGGCCGCGATCAGCTCCATCGCCTTGGTGATCTTCTTGGTCGACTGGACCGACTTGATCCGTCGACGCAGGACCCTCTCTTGGCCTCCAGCCACGTCAGGCTCGCCCGCCTACCCGGCTGCGGGTTCGTTCGGCGACTGGTCGCCGGCCAGTTGTTCGGCTGCGGTGTCACCTGTGGTGGCCTTGGTGGGCTCGGGCTCGTCGCCCGGTGCCTGGGCGGCCGGTGCGCTTCTGGCGTCGGTGGCCTTGGTTGCACCTTGACCGGCGCCGCCGGCCGAGTCGGAATCGGCATCGGACGGCGAGAAATCGTCGGCGAACGTCTTGAGCGCCTCGTCCAGTTGACCCTCGTCGACGGTGCCGTCGGAACGAATGCCGTCCAGCACCTCGCCGTGGCGGGCTCTCATCCAGTCGAGCAGCTCGCCCTCGAAGCGGCGGACGTCTGACACCGGGATCTTGTCGAGGTGGCCGCGGGTACCGGCGAACAACACGACGACTTGGTCCTCCACCGCCATCGGCGAGTTGAGACCCTGCTTCAACAGCTCGGTGAGGCGGTAGCCGCGGTCCAGGGTGGCCTGGGAGACGGCGTCGAGCTCTGACCCGAAGCTGGCGAAGGCTTCCAGCTCACGGAACTGCGCAAGGTCGCCCTTCAGCGTGCCAACCGCGGTCTTCATGGCCTTGACCTGGGCCGCACTACCGACGCGGGACACCGACTGGCCCACGTTGATGGCAGGTCGGATGCCGGACTTGAACAGGTCGTCTTCCAGGAAGATCTGACCGTCGGTGATCGAGATGACGTTGGTGGGGATGTAGGCGGAGATGTCACCGGCCTTGGTCTCGACGACCGGGAGGGCGGTCAGCGAACCAGCACCGTTGGCGTCTGACAGCTTGGCCGCCCGCTCGAGCAGCCGGCTGTGGAGGTAGAAGACATCACCGGGGTAGGCCTCGCGCCCCGGTGGGCGGCGCAGCAGGAGTGACACCTGCCGGTAGGCCTCGGCCTGCTTGGACAAGTCGTCGTACACGGCGAGGCAGTGCTCGCCGTTCTCCATCCAGTGCTGGCCCATGGCGCACCCGGCGTAAGGAGCCAGGTACTTGTAGGGCGCCGGATCCCCCGCCGGAGCAACCACCACGACCGTGTAGTCCATGGCGCCGTGCTCGGCCAGCGTGCTGACCGTCTGGGCCACCGTCGACGCCTTCTGGCCGATGGCCACGTACACGCACTTCACCCCCAGACCCTTCTGGTTGATGATCGTGTCCACGGCCACGGTCGTCTTGCCGGTCTTGCGGTCACCGATGATGAGCTCGCGCTGACCCCGGCCGATCGGGGTCATCGAGTCGATGGCCTTGATGCCGGTCTGCAGCGGCTCGTGCACGGGCTTGCGGCCGATGATCCCCGGCGCCTGGACCTCCATGCGGCGGGTCGTGACGTTGGTCAGAGCTCCGCGGCCGTCGATCGGCTGGCCGAGGGCGTTGACCACCCGGCCGAGCAGCCCCTCTCCTGCTGGCACCGAGAGGATGTCACCGGTGGCCTTGACCGGCTGGCCTTCCTCGATGGCGTCCACGTCGCCGAGGATCACCGCGCCGATCGACTCCTCGTCCAGGTTGAGGGCGAGGCCGATCGTGCCGTCGGAGAACTCGAGCATCTCGTTTACCGCGCAGTCCGGAAGGCCAGAAACGCGCGCGATGCCGTCGCCGACCTCGATGACCCTGCCCACCTGGGCCGCGGCCATGTCGGGCTTGAAGCTCTCCAGGTTCTTGCGGAGGGCAGCAGTGATGTCGTCGGTGTTGATGGTCAGCTCGGCCATGTTCTCGTTCCTCAGGTCCTAGAAAGAATTGCGAAGTTGTTCGAGGCGGCGACGCACCGTGCCATCGATCACCGTGTCACCGACTTGGGCGACCAGGCCGCCTTTGACCGACGGGTCGATGATCACCTTGACCTCGACCTCTTTGCCGGTGGCCCGTCCCAGGGCGTCGGCCAACCGTGCCTTTTGATCGTCGGTCAAGGCGATGGCCGACCGAACTTCGGCCACCTCCTTGTTGGCTTCGTGGGCACTCCGTTCGACCATGGCATCGACGATGGTCGGCAGGTCGCGGATGCGGCCGTTGGCGGCCACCATCGACACGAGGCCGATCGTGGCGGGCTGGGCTTTGCCGGCCAGGAGGTCCTCGATGATCTGCTGGCGCCGGCTGACCGGCGTGTGCGGGTCAGCCAAGGCGTCACGCAACTCGTCGTTGCCTTCGACGACCCGGGCGAAGCGGAACAGCTCGTCTTCCACTTCGCCGAGCTCGTCTTCGGCTCGCACCACCTGGTACAGCGCCTCGGCATAGGCCGAAGTGCGTCCCGAGTCCATCAGTTCGACGCTCCGACCTGGTTGATGTAGGCCTCGACCAACGCGGTGTTCGTCTCACGGTCCAGGTTGCGCTCCACGACCTGTTCAGCGGCGCCGATGGCCAGCGAGGCCACCTCGCCGCGCAGGTCGGCGATGGCCTGGGCCTTGGCCGCTTCAATGTCGGCCGCCGCCTTCTGACGCATGTCGGCCAGCTCGGCCTGGAGCCGTTGCTCCTGGTCGCGCTTGAGCGCATCGGCGGTTTGGCGGGACTCCTCGATGATGCGGGCCGACTCGTTCTTGGCGTCGGCCAGTTGGGCCCGGTACTCCGAAAGGATCTGACTGGCTTCGACCCGCTCGGACTCGGCCGCGTCGAGGTCGGCCCGGATGTGAGCCGTGCGGCCCTCCATCCCCTTCTTCAGGCCCGGCCACGCGAACTTCCACAGCGCAGCAAAGAGTGCGACGAAGGAGATGATGCCCCAGATCAGCTCGTTCTTGGCCGGCAGGATCGGGCTGGGCGCCTTCTGGCAGTCGTCGATCGTCTTGCCGTCTTCGAGGAGCTTGACGCACTTCTCCTCGGCTTCTTTTAGCTTGGGCTTGTCCGCGGTTGGCGCGCCTGACGCCGGCCCGGCGGCCAGCAGGAGCGTTACCAGGACGAGGGCGGTGGTGGCGAGCAACTTGCGGCTACGCACGGGTCCCCCTCAGCCCGAGATGATGAACGCGAGGACGAACCCGAACAGGGCGAGGGCCTCGGTGAAGGCGATCCCCAGGAACATGGTGGTGCGCACCATGCCGGCCGCTTCGGGCTGGCGGGCCATGGCGGTGATGGCGTTGCCCACCACGATGCCGATGCCGATGCCCGGGCCGATGGCCGCGCCGCCGTAGACGATGCCACGACCGACGGCGGTGAGGCCCTTGGCCAGCTCGCCCGGATCCTGGGCTGCGAGGGTGTGAAGCACGAAATATCTCCTTTGGTTATTCAGGTTCGAGTGAGCTGAGGGGCGAGCGAACAGACAAGGGCGAACATCATCAATGCTCAGGGTGCATCGCGCCGCCGATGTAGACGGCGGTGAGGATGGTGAAGATGAACGCTTGAAGGACCGCGACCAGCACCTCGAATCCGGTGAGGCCGATGAGGAGGGCCAGAGACACCGGCCAGATCACGACGACGACCTTCAGTGTGAACAGCGTCGCGGTGATCACCGCGAAGCTGACCAGCAGCAGGTGGCCGGCCAGCATGTTGGCGAAGAGCCGGACCGACAGCGACAGTGGCCGTACGAACAGCGTCGAGACCAGCTCGATGGGGGTGACCAGGAGGTACAGGGCCTTTGGCACCCCCGGAGGGAACAGCATCGCCTTGAAGTAGCCGAAGAAGCCCTGCTTCTTGATCCCGATGAAGTTGAACAGCACCCATACCAACAGCGCCATGAAGAGCGGGAGCGCGATCCTGGCGTTCACCGGCATCTGGACGCCGGGGATGATCTCCCAGATGTTGCACACGAAGATGAAGCTGAACAGCATCAACAGGAACGGGGTCCAGTAGAGCCCCTCGGCGCCCATGGTCTGCAGGATCACGCCTTCCCGGATGAAGTTGATCACCGACTCGCCAGCGTTCTGCACGCCGGTGGGCACGAGTTGGCGCTTGCGGCTGGCGGCGAAGAAGAACAGGAACACCAGTGCGGCCGACAGCCACATCAGGATCACGACCTTGTTGACCTCGAACAGCGTGTCCTTCAACAGGATCGCCGGCCACTCGATGACGTGGCTGATCGGGGGGAAGTCGATGCCGACTATCACGCCGAGCGAGCCTCCTTCTGCGCTGTGGTGGTGGGCGAGCTTGGTCGCTGCGGTTGCGGCTTGAGACCGGGAAAGGCCAACGTCACCGACAGGTGACGGGTCTCCCAGAACAGCAGCCCGAGGTGGGTCAGGACCAGGGTGAAGCCGAGGAGCGGAAGCACCACCCAGGACTGGTCTTTCACCGCGAACACTGCGAGGGCGACCATGCCCATGCGCACGATGTAGCCGATGAGCACCGCGCCCACCAGCATGCCCAGGGAGATGCGAGCCGCCCAGGTCATGAGCGCCGCGGCGGCCAGGAAGTTCAAGACGACGACCCCCACCGCGAACCCGGTGGTGAGCACACCGTGGGCCTGCCAGCCGATGGCACTGGCCACGATCAGCACGGCCGCCACGGGCAGCGCCCGCTTGGCCAGGTCCCACGCCACCTCGAGCTCCGGGGCACCACCTTGCAGGTCGCCAGCCGAGACTGCGGCGGCGTCGCTCATGCGATCAGCGATGGACATCGCGGTCCGTCCTCGGGGATTGAGGGTCCGACGGATCAGGGCTTCCCTGGCCGCCGCGAGTCATCCCGAGCCGGCTCTCATGGGCCTGCATCTGGCGTTCATAGCTGCCCCAGAGCTTCCAGCACACATAGCCGAACACCGCGAGCGTGAACACCAACGTGAACAGCGGCGTGGTGCCGATCCGGTGGTCGAGCAGCCACCCACCGAACCCGAAGATGCCCGGCGTGACCACCAGCTCGAACGCCTTGGCCAGGCTCTCGCCGAAACCATTGTTGAGTTCTCGTTTCGCGAGTAGGTCCATGACGATCTCAGGGCCGGTGACGTTTGGGAACGCATTCGCAATCTACGGGTGGGCCGTGAAGCGGGCAATTCCTTCCCAGGTAATGAACCTGCCCCGAAGGCACGCTTCAGCGCCCGGGCGGCTGGGGGTCGACTTCGTCGGCCGGTGCGCTACGCCGGGATCGGCTGCGGCGCAATCCGAGGTAGGGCAGGCCGAACGCGGCCCCCGTTCCATCGACCACGATGAACAGCACGCGGGTGGCGATGGCCGTGGTGGCGGCGAGGCCACCCGGCAGGCCCGAAGCAGCGAGGAACACCGCCTCGCGCACCCCTGCGCCGGCGGGCACCGGGACGGCGAGGAACCCGGCGACCCACGAGAGCACCGCCGCGAACATGATGCGGGTAAGCGACACGTCCGAAGTGAGCGAACGAGCCACTGCGTAGGTCGCCCCACCGATCAGGAACCAGGTCGGTATGTAGCGGGCGACCAGCCCGACCGAATGCATCCAATCCGGGATCTCCACCTCCAACGGTCGATGGGTGGCGCGTCGGGCGAAGCCGGCCAGCGCTTCGAGAACCCGGTGATGCAAGACGACGAGGCCAGCCGGCAGGGCCAGCAGGAACAGCATCCACGGACTGGCGCCGCCCCCGGCGAGGGCGAACGGGAGGAAGCCGACGGCCACGAACATGGCCGCCAGGTACAGCACGCCGAGCGAGAGCGCCACGCTGGCATAAGCAGTGCTGCGGGACAGCCCGCTGCGGCGGGCCAGCTCACCGCGACCCAGAACGGGCCACACCCCACCCGGCAGGTACTTGCCGGCCTCACCCACGAAGTACCAAGCCACGACCTTGGCCGCCGGGCTCTCGGCACCGAGGAGCCGAAGCGCATAGCGCCAGCACCAGGCGATGCTGATCATGCCCAGCGCGGCGAGCGCCAACCCGAGGCCCAGCCAGGGCAGTGAGGCGCTGGCCAGGGCGTGGCGCACTCGGGTCCACTCCGAGATGAGCGTGCGCACGACCAGCCCGACCGCGACCAGGCCGATCCCGGCCCCGACGATGGTTGACAACCCGACGGCCCGGCTGCGGCGTTTGGCCGTCGGTTCATCAGGGTCGGCGACCGGTAGGTCGACGTCAGCCGCCGGATCGTGAACCACCTCATCCAGGGCCGATCCTTCGGACGATGCCGTCGAACCGATAGCCCCTCCGAACTTGTCCTCGTCGTCGTCGTCGCCGCCGGTGTTCAAGGTGAGCCGCTCCCGACCGCTTCCTGTGAGGGTCCTGCTCCCGTCGATCGGTGTGCTGCGACGGTGTCGGCCACGGACGCCGCGCTGGCATCGTTCGACGTTGCGGCCGGCAGGACGACGGCGCGGCGGGCCGTGCGCGCCACCTCGAGACCGAGCCAGGCCGTGGCCGCCAGGAAGGCCAGCGCCCCGAGAACCAGGACCTCGGTCGGCCACGGGCTCCACGCCACCAGAGCCCTCACCTGATCGGCCGGTCCCCCGCCTCCCGGGCCCCAGTAGCCCGACAGGACCCGTCGCAGCCCCTCGGCTTGCATGATCGTCGCGAGCCCGAGGGTGGCGAGCGCCGCTCGCCGGCCCATCAGGCGTTGCGCTCCCACCGCGGCTACGGCGGCGATACCCACCACCGCTGCGAACACGTAGCGACCCTGGATGAACGAGAACTGGCCGGTCTTCGCGTACAGCGACCACGATCGGACGAGCACGAACACCACCAGCAGGGCGGCCGGCAGCAGCAGCGCCATCAGATCGATCCGGCCCACCGGTCGGACCACGCGCCTCGGACCCGCCCCGCCATCATCTGAGGCCAGCGGCGAGGACCGCGGTGCCCGCCCGATGCCCACGAAGCCCAACGACAGCGCGCCGATCAGCACGACGGTGGCCACGCTGACCGCGGCCAGGCTGATCCGCACGGTGTACCAACCGAACGCGCCCCAGAACCGCTCGGTGAACAGCGAAACGAACCGGCGCGCCCAGATCCAGGGGTCGGCGTGGAAGCCTCGCGGGCGCAACGTCGTGTTGAGTCGTGCGTTCTCCGTGCTGGGTGAGACACCATCACCGCGGGCGAGGTTGCGGACGTACCACCACCCCCCCAGACCCGCGCTCACGACTCCTGCGACCGCCACCGCGACGGCCGCGTCGCGCCGTTGGCCGCTGCGAGGCCGGGTGCGCCGCCAGCCCAGCCCATAAGCGAACACAACCGCTATCGGCAGCACGAGGGCGAAGGCCTTGGTGAGCAGAGCCAGCCCGGTGATCACGCCGACCGCGGCCGCGGTTCGCCGGGACAGGTCACCGCGGACCACGCCGGCCAGCAACCCGGTCAACGCGGCAACGAGGAGGGTCAACAGGTTGTCGTTGTTGAGCGTCGAACCGATGTGCAGCAACTGGGGAACGGCGAACGGTACGAGGGCGGCGGCCACCCCGACATCGTCGGCCAGGCCGAGACGACGGCAGGCCCACCAGGCCAGGATCGGGAGCGGGGCGATCAGCAAGACGTTGGCCAACCGCAGCAAGGCGAGCTCGCGGATGAGGGGCGGAAGGCCGCTGCCGGGCAAGGCGAAGCGCTCACTGCGGATCAGACCCGACATGGTCCAGTAGTAGAGGGGGGGATGCTGGAGCATCTGGTTGAACGGCCCGATCTCACGATCGCCGCCGGCCTCGTTGAAGTCCCTCAGCGAGCCCCGGGCCGGAGCGTTGCGCGCGGTATGGGGCCGAACGCTGGTGCGCGAGACGACTTCCCCCTCTCGGGGGCAGGCTCGGGTGGCCGCCGTGGTCTGCAAGCAGAGCTGGCTCAGGGCCGCCCCGACGTGTCGGCCGTTGTACCGGGGGTAGGCCGCGCCGGTGGCCAAGTGGAAGACGAGGTCGGCATGGGAGGTCTCGTCGGGAGCGTCGCCGATGGGCACGGCGACCGACCAGACCGCGAGTAGCAGGGCAAAGGCCAGTGTGGCGGCCACGACGGCTCGCGGGACCCGAGCCCAGGCGCGTCGAACGGCTCGCGCGGGAGAGGCCACAGCCAGCGATGGTACCGCTGGACCTCTTGCCGCCCCCTCTGGCCGCGACCGTGACCAGCGGGTGAGACGTTCGGAGCCTCCGACCTGAGGTCTAGCGTTATCGAACATGACTGTCTCGGCCGCGCCGTCGGCCTCGACCACGGCCGACGAGCTCGACGTGAGCATCGTGTTGCCGGTCTACAACGAGCAAGGCCACCTGCGCGACGAGATAGATCGCATCCGCATGGCGATGGATGGCTCCGAGTTCTCCTACGAGATCATCGTGATCGACGACGGGTCCGACGATGGTTCGGGCGACCGGCTGCGCACGATCGAGGGCATCCGGCTCATCCAGTTCGCTCAGAACCGGGGTTCGGGCTCCGCTCGCAAGTTCGGAACGCGGGCCAGTCGGGGGCGGATCGTCGTGTGGACCGACGTCGACATGACCTATCCCAACGACCTGATCCCTGAGCTCGTCCGCCAGATGGACGGCTTCGATCAGGTGGTCGGGGCGCGGACGTCCGAGCAAGGAACCCACAAGGCTTTCCGCGTTCCGGCCAAGTGGTTCATCCGCAAGCTTGCGTCCTATCTGGCCGATACCAAGATCCCTGACCTCAACTCCGGATTGCGCGCGTTCCGGCGCGACGTGGCGCTGCAGTACGTGAGCCAGCTTCCGGCGGGTTTCTCCTGCGTCACCACCCTCACCATGACGTTCCTGGCCCACGGGTACTCGGTGAAGTACTGGCCGATCGAGTACAAGGAGCGAGCCGGGCGGTCCAAGTTCCACTGGCGGACCGACACCCGGAGGTACCTGCTGCAGGTCGTCCGGATGGTGCTGTCCTACAACCCCTTGCGGGTGTTCCTGCCTATCGGGATCTTGTTGACGCTGCTCGGCCTCGGCAAGCTCGTGTACGACATCTCCGCCCATGACTTCAAGGTGGCCATCAACACGCTGCTCACCTTGTTCGCGGCGTGCCAGGTGTTCGTGATCGGGATGTTGGCGGACCTGATAGGTCGGGTCGGCAGGGCACGTGAGGAGGTTCAACCGGCTGCTGTCTCGGCTGCCCCGGTCGCAGCCGCCTCGCCCGGCCCGACCACATCTGCCTGTCCTCCCGTGACGGCGACCGAGGGTGCACCTGAAGTCGTCCAGAGCACTCGATGACCTCAAGGGCCACGGCATCGGCCCCTTCGGCCGACTCCGATGCAGCGCACCAACCGCCGGCCGGCAACACCTACGACAAGTACGGCTCGACCAACCCAGTCGAGCGTCGGCTCATGGCCGGCTTCTTCTCGACCCTCGACGCTCTGGTTCCTTCGGCCGCTCCAGCCTCGGTGCTGGAGGTCGGAGTCGGTGAGGGTGAGGTGTCGGTCCGGTTGGCCGCCGGCTGGACCGGAACCCGCATGGTCGGCGTGGACCTTCCCGATCCTCGGATCGCCGCCCACTGGCGCCGTGCTCAATTCGCCGGCCTGTTCGCCGACATCACGCGCCTGCCGTTCCCTGCCGACACGTTCGACCTCGTGCTGGCCATCGAGGTCCTCGAGCACGTCCCCGATCCCCCGGGGGCGCTGGCCGAGATAGCCCGGGTCGCCCGCCGCGACATCGTCGTCTCGGTTCCCCGTGAGCCGATCTGGCGAATCGCCAACTTGGCCCGCGGCAAGTACACCCGGGCCCTCGGCAACACCCCGGGCCACGTCAACCACTGGTCCAAGAAGTCCTTCGCCGAGATGATTGGTCAGCACTTCGAGGTGCGTGCTGTCCGCACCCCATTCCCCTGGACGATGGTGGCTGCTTCGGTGGGAAGGAGGCGATGAGCGCCGACGAAGAATCGTGTCCGGGTGCCAGCCGTAGCCGACCGCCGAGAGCGGCAACGTCCCTGTTGCCCTCGCGATGGCGCAACTCGCATCCTGCGGCTGTCGGCGCCCTCGGAGCGGTGCTGCTGCTCCTCGGGAGCGCCTGGTACCAGGGCATGACCAATCCGCCTTACCGGTTCGCCGACGAGCAGGCCCATGTCGGCTACGTGCTCAGCATCCTGGACAGTCATCTGCCGACCATCGACACGGCCATCCCGGTTGACCAGGGCGATGACGCGCTCCAACGACGGCTCGCCAAGGAGGTACCGCGCCGGCGCGACGTCTGGGTGGCCAACCACCCACCGTTCGCCTATGTGCTCGCGGCGCCGTTCGCAGCGATCACCGACGCCTTGCACGTACCGGGTGGGCCTCTGTTGACGCTACGTCTTCTCAACCTGATCGCCGCCGCGGTGGCGGTAGCGCTCATCTACCGCCTCGGCTCCAACCTGTGCGGCGGAGACCGCAGAGCCGGTCTGCTGGCCGCGGGCATCGTCGCCGCGGCGCCCCATGTAGGGTTCGTCGTATCGCTCGGGTTCAACGACGGCGTGGGATTGTTGGCAACCACGGCGATGTTGCTGGCCGTAGAGCGATTGTGCCGGGAGGGGGCCACCCGTTCCACCGTCATCGCCCTGGGGCTGTGCTGCGCCGGCGCTTCAGCCGCCCGAGCGATGGCCGCCGGTCTCGCCGTGGTCGCGGGGGCGATCGGTGTTGGCGTCGTGGCACGTTCCTCAAACGTCCGACGTTGGTGGGCCCTGGCATGGCTCGCCCTGCCGACGGTGCTCGGCGTGGGATGGTTCTACGCGCTGAACCTGCACCGCTACGGCGACCTCACTGGGTCCGGCCACCTGTTCGATAAGTTCGCTCGTGCGCGGCGGGGCACGGTGTTCGATGGCATAGCCCACGTGAGCATCTGGAAACACGCAGTCCGCACGCTCTTCACCCGCCGGATGGACGTGGCGCTCCGGGGAGATTCCAGGCTGGCCTACGAGCTCATCTTGGCCCTCATCATCTTCTCGGCGCTGGCGGTGGCCGTCCTGGTGGCTGCCGACCGACCATGGCGTGCCCGGCCGCGCCGGCCCTCGGGCGTTGAGCGGGAACGTTCTGATGGGTTGGTCCACCGGCACCAATTGCCGGCGCTGGGGTGGACGGCGATGGCGGCGATCATGATGGTCAACATCGTCCTGGTGGCGCAGCACTGGGCCGGTGGCGGGACGCCGAATGTTCGGTACCTCATGCCGTCCATGCCGATCGTGGCCTCAATGGTGGCATTGTCAGTGGTGCGTCTGGGAGGCCGATGGGAAGGCGCCGCCCTGCTGTTGATCCTCGTCAACCTGCACCGCGCCCGGACTGCAGCGGCCGTCCACCATCTTCTGAGGACACCCCGGGGTTCACGTGGGTCGGTGCTCAGCATGCCGTTGGCGCCGGAGTGGCTCCGGCTCGGGGGCGTCACCGTCGCGGTCGTTGGATGCTTCCTACTTCTCGGATCCGAGCTCTGGATGTGCACCCGACGCCAGCCCACCGGGCTTCGCGCCTGAGCAGCGGCGTCGGGCAACGCTGCGAACTTCAGACCGCGCCGGCCGGCTCGGCCAGGGGGTGGGGCATGCAGAGATCGTCCAGCTCGGCAACGGTGACCCGTTCGCGGTTGGCCCAAGTGATCTCGTTGGTGGGGTCGATTTGGACCTTGTACTCCCGGAACGTCTGCTCGAGGCTGTCATAGGCCAGGAGCCGCCCGATCAACGGGCTGCCGAGTTCGAGCAGCAACTTGATCGCCTCGATGGCCTGGATGGACCCGACGATGCCGGGCAGCACCCCGAGCACCCCCGCTTCGGCGCACGACGGCGCCAGCTCGGCCGGCGGCGGCTCGGGCACCATGTCCCGGTAGGTTGGCCCGCGGCGTGGATCGAACACGGTCACCATGCCCTCGAAGCGGAAGATCGAGCCGTGAACGACCGGTATACCGAGCTTCACCGAGGCGTCGTTGACCAGGAAACGGGTGGGGAAGTTGTCGGTGCCGTCGACCACCACGTCGTAGCCGTCGAGGATCGATAGCACGTTGTCGGCGCCGAGTCGGACGTCGTAGGTGACCACGTCGACATCGGGGTTGAGCAGGGTGAGCGTCTTCTTGGCCGAGTCGACCTTGCGGTCACCGATGCGATCCATGTTGTGGAGGATCTGACGTTGGAGGTTCGACTCGTCGACGACGTCCATGTCGATGATGCCGAGCGTGCCCACGCCGGCCGCCGCGAGGTAAAGCGCAGCAGGTGATCCGAGCCCTCCAGCGCCGAGCAGGAGCACCTTTGAGCCGAGGAGCTTCTGCTGGCCGGCGTCGCCCACCTCGGGGAGCAACAGGTGACGCTTGTAGCGATTTCGCTGCTCTGACGAAAGGCTGGCCGGCACCTTCCAGTCCCGTCCCTCGTCCTTCCACTTGTTGAAACCGCCCGCCATGGACACGACGTCGGTGTAGCCGAGCTCGGCCAGCGACTTAGCGGCGAAGGCCGATCGGGTGCCGCCCGCGCAATGAACGATCAGCGGAGTGCCGTGGTCGGGCACCCGACCCTCGATCGAAGTCTCCAGCGTGCCTCGGGGGATGTGCATCGCCCCGGGGATGGCCCCCTGCTCGTACTCGTCGGCTTCTCGCACGTCGAGCACGACAGCTCCGGTTTCGCCGCGCAGCTTGTCCGCTTCAGCCGTGTCGACCTCGCGGATCTCCGCCTTGGTGGCCTTGAGCAAGTCTCGGAAGTTGGCCATGGACACCGCGCTCCTCGTTCATGTGTGATGGCGAAAAGCCTACCGAGGCGGTCAACAATCGGTCCAGGGCAGCGATTCCCGCCCGCCCCGCCTGATCACTCACTCGATGGCGACCAGCCGAGGCAGGATGTCGCCGATCGGGCCGCGGAGAACCGCGTCGGCTTGGCTGTCATAGGCCGTGGGCTCGCCGTTGAGGATCACTACCCGGGCGCCGCAGGCCTGGGCCACGCGGGGAACGTCAGCGACGGGATAGACGGTGAGGGTCGTCCCGACGGCGATGAGCAGGTCGGCGCTCCGCGCCGCCCTTTCGGCCCGACGGAGATCCTCAGGGTCAAGGGACTGGCCGAACGAGACGGTGGCCGACTTCAAGATGCCCCCGCAGGTTCGACACTCCGGGTCCGGCTCACCACCCCGAACCCGGTCGAGCGCCCGCTGCATCGGCGCTCGATCTCCGCAATCGAGGCACAGGACCTCGCGCATCGTCCCGTGCATCTCGACCAGCATCTCGGGGCTGGTACCGGCTGCCAGGTGGAGCCCGTCGATGTTCTGGGTGATCACAGCGAGGAGCTTTCCTTGCCGTTCGAGCTCGACGATCGCCCGGTGGCCGCGGTTGGGCTCGGCCTGCCACGCGGGATGGTGCAGCCGTTGCTGCCACGACATCCGCCTGACCTCGGGGTCGGTCACGTAGTGGCCGATGTGGGACGTGCGCTCGGCCTTGGGGTCCTTCGTCCAGACGCCGTTCGGGCCACGGAAGTCTGGGATGCCGCTGTCGGTTGATATGCCCGCTCCGCTGAGCACGACGATGCAGCGAGCGGCCCGAACCCATTCGCGCACGGCGCTGAGGAGGGAGAGGTCGGCCGCTGACCCTTCAGGCACACGGCAAGGCTAGGACCTCCCCCGGATCGACCTAGCGCCGGCCGGGCAGGGACAGCTGGGTCGGATCGCAGTCGCCGCAGGTTTGACAACTGGCTGCCCAGGCGTGACAATGCATGAAATTGCATGAGAGTGGTGATGTTATACCTGGGGGACCCACGATGTACCGAGAGACACGCGACTGCTACACTCTCCCCCTGTTGTACGGGAGCCAGAGCAACCGATGAAACAGACTCCAACGAAACGGAACTCCAGCGAACGGAACCGACTCCAGCGAAGGTGGCGATACCTAGCGATGGCGTGAGTGCGCAATTTTGTGCATACTTGTCACAAGTAAGGGTTGTGAAGATCGCCTAGAGAACTCAAGGAACCCCCAGCTTCATCAGAACTCGGAGCCACGGGTGGGTTTCGAACCCACTTCCTCCCGGGTGACAATCCCGGGCGTTCACCCTCATGAACTTCCGTGGCCCGACAGGAGGGCCGGGTGTTTAGCGCACCCGGCCCTCTGCCTTCCTCGGACATTACTCGATGACCTCAGCGAAAAGCCCCGAGCCTCATAGGCGTCACCATCGCCCACCGACCGACGCTGAACTAGATGAGCGTCACGCCTTTGACGTGGACCCGCTTGACGGGCTTCGGGCTCTCCTAAAGCCCGTCTCGCAACCTCCGACCGACGACCCGGACGAGGTTCAGGAACCGGCGACCGACCGGTAGGAGAGCCGCCGACCAGCCATCTGAGCGGCGAGCTGTTCGAACCGCTTCGCGTCGCCGATCCTGCGAGTGGTGTACCTGAAGTCGAACTCGCTGAGGTACCGAGGCAGGTGCTCCCGACTGAGCTTGTGATGGGTCCCGTCGATCGACCGTTTGAGCTGTGAGAAGTAGTTCTCCGCCTGGTTCGAGGTCACGTCGCCACGTACGTACTCGTAGGACGAGTGGTCGACCCACTGGTGATCGGTGAACTCCTGGCCGAGCTGGCGGTAGGCCGGAGCCGCGTCGGTGTTGAGCGTCGAACCGGCCATGTCCACCTGCTCAGCGATGGCTTTGCGCAAGGTGGCACCGTTCACGTCGCGGATGACCGCTGACCGCGCTTCGCCGCTGCTCCGGTCGATGAGGGTCAACACCGGGATCTTCTTCGTCGCCGCTCCGGCACGGCCACGCCCACCACCCGGCAGGTACGTGGGTCGGCCCTGGCGGTGCTTGTTCTTCGGACGACCGCCGACCCATGTTTCGTCAGCCACGATCACCGCTCCGTCACCGCCGAGGCTGACGAGCTTGTCGTTTCGCATCGCCTCACGAATCCGGTGGGTCAGGAACCATGCCGACTTCGGGGTGAGGGAGTACCGCCGTTGGATTTCGCGGGCTGAAACGCCGTTCTTGCAACAGCACATCTCGAACATGACCAGGACCCATGTGCGAACCGGGATCTTCGTGCCGTGCATGACCGTGCCGGTCAAGACGGAGAACTTCTTTCGGCAAGCTCCGCACTTCCAAAGCCGACGTTGTGACTCTGCGCCGGTCGATGTAGCGCGGCTCTTGCCGTTGGCTGGTGTCAGGAAATAGCACCGCTCCGTGTTCCCACAGTGGGGACACTCTGGGGTGCCGCTCCACCGGAGCTTCTCCATGAACTCGTAGGCCGCAGCCTCGGTCGGAATCTGCTCCATGATCGACAGGACATTGAACTCTCCCACTCCTGCATTATGCGCAGGGGGTGTGACAGGATTCGCACCCGTTTTCCCAGGTCAGGCACTAGTTCTTGTCGGTGGGTCCGTCAAGTGACACATCGTCATGAGAGTGGGGACTATCTAGTTAGCGCACCACGGCGGTAGGGTGGCGTCAGCCGGCTTGGCAGGGCAGGACCGTGGCCCCGTCCCCTACTCGGGGGCGGGGCTTTCGTCGTTCTCGGGCTTGCGCTTGCCGCGCTTCTTCCCGCGGTCCCGCGACTGGCCGGTGATCCCCTCGGGGTCGACCTTCAGGAGCGCGGAGACGACCTGCTCGAAGTCGGGCTCGGCCCGTTCCTCTGACGTCACCGGCAAAGGGTACCCGGCTCAGTGGTGACGGCCGAGTACCGTGGGCTGCTTCGCGGCCAGGAGGCCGCCATCCTTCGCTGCGGTCGCCGGCTCTAAGCGACGACCCGACGTGCAATACCCGCTACCGGCACCCGCCGGTGTGCTCCCTAAGAACGTGACCAAGGCCCCGTTGGAGCGGGGCCCTGGTCCAAGGTCCACCCCCTAGTGAGAGGAGGAGAACCCAAATGATCATCATCCTGATCATTGTCGTCCCGCCTTAGCGGGCCTACCGCCGGTCGGGCTCGCGCCCGGCCGGCCCTACGGGGGTAGTGGCTGGCCGCCCGGGGACACGCTTGGAACCTGGCCCCGAGGGTTCGATTCCCTCTACCTCCACCGGGGAGCGTAGCAAATCACATCACTGTAAGTACGGCACATCGCGCGGTTCGCGGTCAGTGGTGGCACGATGACCGACCGTGTGACGCCCTGCGCTACCTCTTCACGGGGCAGACGTGGTGTTCGGGGTCCCACCAGACGAAGTAGAGACAGTTGCCGATTCGCACGCCCCAGAACCGTGGCTTACCTCCCACGCGCAGTTCCCATAGCGCATCAGCATCGTCGTATTCGATCTTGCGCAGGCGCTTCTGAGCGTCCGAACCCAGGTCCGCTAACGGGATCCGTTTGGCACCGATCGTTCCCGAAGTGGTGAACTCGGCCCAAGGCTTGGACTCGAAGTCGATCAGCTTCTGCAGATGCTGCACGAAGCCGTTCCAGTCCCAGGCGTAGGGTCCCGCGTGGTCACACGAGATGAAACGCCAGGCGGGGTGCTTGCCTGCCTGCTCTTCAGTTGGAAGGCGCGGCTGCTTGCGGGCCGCGGGCTGGTTCGCTATGGCCGGGACCTTCGGGCCAGACCGCCGCTTCTTCCGGTTCAGACGAGCGACCCGTAGTACTCGGCCATGGCTGCGAGAGTGATCTCAGCGTCGCCGCGCTGACCTGGCGCAAGTGCGGCCTTCTCGCGTGCCTCACGCCAGGGCCTCTCACGATGCGTCAGTTCTGCGAGTTCGAGGCCCTTGCGGTTCCCGTAGAAATCCACGACGGCCTTGACGGTCGTTTTTTCCTCCGGGCGTAGCTTGCTTGCGTCCCCCGACGGCCACGACTTCACCGTGTAACGACCACGATGCTGACGGTAGAGCTTCGGGACGACAGGGCCGTTTGCCCAAGCCTCGATCCGGGCCTTGAACAGCGGTCCATCTTCCCAGACAAGATGCCACGCCTGGCAGTAGTAGACGAGCTTCTGCAGCTTGAACGTGTCGATCGGATGGGTTCGAGCGAGTATCGCCGCGGCTACGTCATCCACCGAAGCCAAGCGTGCCTCCTACTTCGGAGCGGTGGCCCTCCCATCGCTCGAACTGCGTTAGCACTCTAAGCCACCCGGCCAACCCCCGCAGCTGCTTTCCTCGTCGAGTTCGAGCTATCCAGTGGCCGGATGCCTACCGTTCGCGCCCGGTCGCAGGGAGAACCCGCAGTGAGCCGCCTGCGCGTTCTATGGTGCCGGCCGGATGAACCGGCTCTACTACGGCGACAACCTCGACGTGCTCCGGGACCGCTCCCACTTCCCGGATGCGTCGGTCGATCTGGTCTACCTCGATCCGCCGTTCAACTCGAACCGCTCCTACAACGTCCTGTTCAAGACGCGCAGCGGGGCCGAGTCGCAAGCACAGATCGAAGCGTTCGACGACACCTGGACGTGGAGCCAGCAAGTCGAGCACCAGTACCTCGAACTGGTGACGCTCGGCCCGCCGAGGGCGGCCCACGCCCTCGAAGCGATGCGGGGGCTACTCAGCGAAAACGACGTGCTCGCCTACCTCGTGATGATGACAGCCCGCCTAGTCGAGCTGCACCGGGTTCTCAAGCCCACCGGCTCCCTCTACCTGCACTGTGATCCCACCGCATCGCACTACCTCAAGGTCATGCTCGACGCAATCTTCGGGCCCGAGAACTTCCGGAACGAGGTGACCTGGAAACGGACCACTTCGCACAGCAGCGCGAAGAAGTACGCGCCGATCCACGACGTGATCCTGTACTACGGCGCATCTGCGAATGTCGTGTGGAACGAACCCCGAACCGACTATGACCCGGCCTATCTGGCGAAGTACTACAAGTTCGACGACGGCGATGGGCGGCTCTACTGGCGCAACAGCCTGACGGCAGCCGGGACACGGCAGGGATCATCGGGCCAGCCGTGGCGGGACATCGACGTGGCAGCGAGCGGTCAGCACTGGAAGTTCACCACCGATCACCTGGAGGCACTCGATCAGGAGGGTCGGATCTACTGGCCTCCCGGCGGTCGCGGCTTTCCGCAGATCAAGCGGTACCGCGACGAGTTGAAGGGTGTTGCGGTGGGCGATATCTGGACCGACATCGATCGCATCAACCAAGTTGCAAGCGAACGCCTCGGCTACCCGACACAGAAGCCCTTGGCTCTGCTCGAACGGATCATCTCGGCATCGAGCAATCCCGGAGACGTCGTGCTCGACCCGTTCTGCGGGTGCGGCACAACGGTCGACGCTGCGCAGCGCCTCGGGCGGCAGTGGTCTGGGATCGACGTCACCTTCCTGGCGGTCGACCTGATCGACACCCGCCTACAGGACACCTACGGTCCGGTTGTCGCCGCGACCTACGAAAAGGTCGGGATACCTCGAGACATCGAGGGCGCTCAGGCGATGTTCGAGCGCAACCCCTTCGAGTTCGAGCGTTGGGCCGCATCCCTCGTAGACGCCACCCCGAACCAGAAGCAGGTTGGCGACAAGGGAAGCGACGGGATCATCCGGTTTCCGACCGACAACCAGAACGGCATCGGCACCGCTGTCGTGTCGGTCAAGGGTGGGCGGCAGGTGAACCCGGGGATGGTCCGCGATCTTGTCGGAACCGTCGAGCAGCACCGGGCCGGGCTCGGGGTGTTCATCTGCATGAACCCGCCCACTGCTGGCATGACGGAGGTGGCCCGCAAGTCCGGTGACTACACCTGGCCGCTGGACGGCCGAACGTTCCCGAAGATCCAGATCCTTACGGTGCCGGAGCTGCTTGCCGGGAAACGGCCGAAGATGCCGACCCCGTTCCGCAAGTACCTGCCGGCTCAACGCTTGGTGGACGAGAACCAGTTGCGGCTCACCCTCTAGGTGTACTCGGTCATCAGGTTGGTGACAGTCGGCTGATGGGCGGATTGCCTCCGAGTGCACTGTGGCGGCGTCGATTGTTGTAGGTGTCGAGCCAGGGGTCCAAGGCGGCTGTTCGTTGGGCGTTGCTG